>JAABUL010001339.1_pt1 | contig 47554 bp, 46 predicted proteins | sample 5559151 | NCBI WGS metagenome assembly JAABUL01 (sample SAMN10711876, study PRJNA513368) | rock metagenome | isolation source: Antarctica rocks | place: Antarctica: Victoria Land, Pudding Butte sud
CCCCTCCCCGCCCTTCCGTCCCAAATACTGCGTTGCACCCAACATATTAAGCTCATCCTCCCGCTTATCATAACCCCGCCACGTGAACCAGAACGCTACGCCACCAAGCGCGGCGAGTATAGCCACCATAGCGTAATTCCACGTCAGTAACGGATCCTCCGCCAAAGGCAGCAGCGCCTGGCCTAGGGCGGCGGAGAAAGCGGTCTGCAGGAGGTTGACGCCCATCACCAAGCCGCGCATGTTTTCTGGGGCTTTGCTGAAGGCATACTCGAGCCCAGTGACCGACGCGAAGATCTCGGAGAAGCCGATGAGGCAGTAGGGTACTGCTTGCACCCAGACGTTTATAGGGCTTGTGCAGGAGACGTCGTTGTGGACGCCTTCGTTTACGAAGCGGTCGGGGCAGGCGGAGGTGCGGTAGATGTAGTATTGGATTACTGCGGAGGAGACCATTGAGAGGGAGGCGATACCGAACTGATAGTGTGTTAGCACGTGGATGAGATGGAATAAGGGGGGAGGGGTTGGATGTGGGAATACGTACACCCCAGGTTATCCGCTTCAGGGGAGTGAAGTGGATGCGGGCTTTCCGGAGCGCTGGATAAATGACCCAGTCCATGATGGGGATGAAGAGGACGAGGGTGATAGGATTGAGGTTGTTGATCAGGTCGTTGGGGACGCCGTTGAGGGTCATGGTGGCGGATTGGGAGGTTAGGTTGTTGGTCATTTGGTTGTAGGCGACTGCTCGCAGCATTAGTAAAGGGCAGAGAGGTTAAAGAGGATATAGAGAAGCTTACGCCAGTAAAGAGGGAGCCAGCAGAAGACTTTGCAGGCATTGAAACCACGCGCGACTTGGTCGACCCATTCGTCGTCAATGTCGTTCATCCAGGCCGGAGCAGAGGCGCCGAGGCGGGAGGGTTTCACATCGTCCCAGAAGCCTTCGGTTTGCATGTTCTTGTATGTACGGACGGGGTTGGGTGACCATTTCCCTTTGCTAGCCAAGCGTAGGAGCGCGAAGGCTTTTGAGGTCACAGAACCAGTCGGCTTTGCGAGTACGTAGTGCTTCTTGCATGCCATAAGCACGAGCGGGGCGAAGAAGAACATGAACGTCGGCAGAGCGTAGGAAAGCCAGAAGCCGATGTATCGTTCTGCATAGACCATACCGATGCCACCTGCCAGGGAGCCAAAATTGATCATCATGTAGAAATATAGGAAAACTCGGGATATCGTAACCTGCGGGTCCTTGATAACGCGTTCGCCAGATGCGAGGGTGATGACTTCTGGTCGGGTCTGCTTGATCTGCTCGGCGAGCAAGGGCGAGATATTAGATTTGAACCCGCCTGTACTAACGCCCATGATGACTAGGCCGACGGCGAAACAGCCCATTGCGCTGCTGGGGTTGTCCATGACTGAGGGAAGCGAGGAGCAGATCAGGATGATATGGCCGATCATAGCCGCTAAGATTGACCACTGAATGGTCATGAAGCGCCCAAGGTACGAGTCCGCGAGATAGCCTCCGACAAGTGGCATGATGTAGGCCCAAAACTGGTTGAACATGACCAAGCCCGTGGCAGCCCTCTGGTCCTGGCCTAGACCACCTGGCTGCATGCATGCTTCCATCGATCCCATAGCTGCCAAGCATGCAGCGTTGGGCTGAATGTTTCCGGTACGAGAACCGAAGGGTCGTGGTTGCTGGATGAAGTTGACGAAGACCGCTGTTGTGCCATAGTAGGAGAAGCGCTCGCAGAACTCGATGAACGTGATGGTCATCATCTGCCAGTTGATCGATCCAGAAACCCGTCGGAGCATTTTCAGCTCTTCTTTTGTCGGCTCGGTGGAGTTGGTGCTGTCCGAGCCAATCTCGGTGGAGGCTGTGTCCATGTCGCCTTTGTATGTCGCCATGCCACGTTTCTCATCTTGCACGGCAGCTATGCTGGGCCGCCGCATCTCGGCCACCACATTGAAATCTGCATCCATGGCCTGCATCATAGGCGATATAGGAAAGGTACAGCCGCAGGAGGAGAAGAAGAGAAGTGGGAAGTGGGAAGAATGAGGAGCGTAGATCTTCACTTACCCATGGAACACGCGACTGGCACGCGGGCAGCACCCACTCTATATACTTACTTCTGGCTTCAAACGCTATCAACAGCTCCCTTCTTACCCTTGGCGAACCATGCTAGCTCTCATCCTCCGCGGACCATACGAGATATGAGAGATAACCAGTCCAGTAGCAAGCCTGCTATCCGGCTATAGAACACTCGAAGAACTATGCGGAGAGTAAGAGTGGCCAACCGCCGCGCCGTGCCAATCCGGAGACTAGACGGCGACGTTACATTTTGCATTGCTTGCGCTGGACGTCGCGACCATAGATACGCAGTGGCGGCCAAGTGATAGCAAGACTTGGATACCACTGGGAGGGCGGCGACAAGAGACTCACCAGCTCGGAGCGGAAGGTGACAAGATGGGTCAAGGTGGAGGTGGCATCTTGGGACCCTTCGCTGTCTCTGGGCTCCGCCCACACCGAGGTCGAAGCAGTGGGTCCTGAGCCGTGCAGCGGCGGTCAAGGGCGTTTCTAGTTTCGCGGAGGAGTGGGATACGTCACGAACTGCTCGCGTGAAGGTGGATGAGTTGTGGAACATCGGTTGGACGAGAGTATGGCCATCTCCTTGAGACAACGCCCAGACGCGCCAGTCCCGAAGGTTTGCCTTGTGGGCAGGCCAAGACTTCGTTCTGTGCTGCCAGACCAGCCAGAGGCTCACGCGAGCATTCAGTGAAATGTTACAAGGGTTGTTGAGTTGTTTGAGAACTTTCAAGAGAGTCGGGATGTTGGAGGTGAGAGGTGTGGTTGTCGAATTCCCGTACCCCTGCTCCCAAAACCTGACTTCCTCGGAATGCACCAGCTTATGTCGAAACCCACAGTATGGAGCTCCAACAAATGGCATGAAAAGGCTAGATCATAAGTGAGTAACAAGGCTGATAGAAGCAGGTAACGTGACACAGGGCGTGCAGAAAATGAACCTCACGCCGAAGCGCATAGTGCCGCGTCGTATATGGAAGTCGATTCATCTATGCATCAAAGGAAAGCCTCGCCCAAGCCATTCCCGTCATGAAAAACACACACACTATCCGCATGCTTCCCTATGCACACGGACAACGACCGTCGTGTCTCCAGGAGAGAACGAGCAGCCATAACCTCAGGTTGGTCAAATGATCGCACACCTTCCCATCAGTTCGTTACAATACGTTCGTTGTCATGATATCCACGTTCGCCCTCCTTCAGTACCCTCCTCTTCAGATAGCGTACTTCCTCGTCCACTCCCGCGCCGTGGCCTCGTAGCGCGAGCGGTCCGTCTTGTAGACGTGCGCAATCTCGGGCACGAGCGGGTCGTCTGGGTTCGGGTCTGTGAGCATCGAGCAGATTGAGAGGAGTACTACAGTAAAACACATGTCAGCATATTCGCTTCCTCATGCCGGTCCTTCTTAGGCGAATAGCGGCGGTTTGAAGGGTGCGGCTATCGCACCTTTCGAGATCGTCAACGCCGGGCTCCACTGATCCCTCAGAATGTCCAGACAGATGCTACCGTTGCTGTTGATATTCGGGTGATAGATGCGGGTGGTGAAGTTGACCTTCGGGGGCTTGAAGGGATAGTCGGTAGGGAAGTGGATGGCGAGGAAGAAGACGCCGCCGGAGTAGGGTGAGTCGCCTGGGCCCATGATGGTTGCTTGCCAGTGGAACTGCGAGCGTGTTAGCCTCTGTTGTCTTATGTACATATGCAGATGGCTGTAGTGGTGGTTGGTGGAGGGATGGAGGGGCAAGGCACATACCAGATCATCGCCTATCGGGCCTGCGCTGCATGATGACGGTGGGTCGCTGGGAGGTTGTCAGTACTACACCTCTTTCACTCACTCTACTGCTTCTATCAGACGTACCGGCCGAGATCTGTGAGTTCCTGTATCGTACCACATAGTCAGCCTCGTTTCTCTCGCCCCGCGTGACTCCTCCGCTCACCTTGTTGATGCGCTTCAACGCCATCTCGCTGGTTGTGTGTGTGATGTAGTTATGGTGTGTGGGTGGATTGTTCTGAGGTCGGTGTGGTGCGAGGGTGTGTTTCTGCAAGGCGGTGTTTCGAGGGGTGTGGGTGGGTGTTTGTTGGTTGGTGGTGGAAGGAAAGAGTCCGCTTGAGAACACTACGTAACCCGCTAGTCCGGGCCGTGCCGCGATAGGCTGAAATTGTGTCGTGTGAATTGTGTCTCTAGATTCTTCGTCTGATTCACTGCTTTGAAATGTCCTTGGGAAGTGAAGTAACAGTCTTGAGACAGCTGAGATGTGGGAGAGGTTATAGAAGGACAAGAAGTGGGTCGTGCTGCATCATGCCGCTCTTTGTACTTTAAACGCTGGGCTGTGTAACCACGGCGGCAACGGTGAATCCTGCCCGACTCACTGCGACAGGAGACATGATCCGACACACCGGCAAATGGTGGTACAGCCATCTATTTACAGAAGATCAACACAAGGTCCGTAGAGGTCGTACCCCCTACACAGGCTTCGCAGCTCATACAAATGCCTGGATACCGGTGATGGCTCGTCCTAATATGAGTGCTTGAAGAATTGTCAGCAACGATCTGCATAACTGCAAGAGCATTGGCAGGGTGTTAGCAGGACTCACCATGTATATCACTCTGCCCCTCATATGTCTGTGTAACAAACAGATTCGCCACATGTCGACCAATATGGTACTCATCGCTCGCAGCATTGCCACCGAAGACTTCTTGCAATCTGCGCTCATGATTAGCAGCGAACCCGGTAAGTAATTCATGCAGCAAACTCACGCTCTCGAGTTAACCAGCGCCCTATCGCAATTCTGCCTCTTGATCATCGAAATCATCTCGGGTGCATGCTTGCCCTCATCCTTCAGCCTGCCCACCTGATACGCCGCCTGAATACCAAACGCAGCATCCGTAGCCGCATCCGCCAGTTTCTTCTGCACCAGCTGATACTTCGCAATCGGGTTGTTCTTGAACTGCCTCCTCTCCAACGCATACTCTCTCGCCCTGCTCAAACAGTCCTCCAATGCCCCTATTACACCCCACGCGATCCCGTATCTCGCATTATTCAAACACGAGAACGGTCCGCGCAGCCCTTCCACCTCCGGGAACATCATCTCCTTCGCCACCGGCACGCCGTCCATCTGAATCATCCCCGTCACACTCGCCCGCAACCCATTCTTATCTCCCAACTTCGGCGTCTCCAGAGTACCAGGCGGACACTGATCCCTCTCCACCAGAAAACCCCGGATCTTCCCCGTCTCTTGTAACTTTGCCCACACCAAGAACACATCCGCGATGGGGCTATTCGTAATCCACGTCTTGCTCCCACTCAAACTGTAGTACCCCTCCTTGCTCGGGTGTGGCTTCGCCGTGCTCTCCATACTACCCGGATCACTGCCATGATTCGGCTCTGTGAGCCCAAAGCAGCCCACTAACTCTCCTTTGGCCATTGCGGGTAGGAATTTATCTTTCTGCTCTGCGCTCCCGAACTCATCGATCCCGCCCATTACCAAACTGCTTTGTACACTGAAGCCAGAGCGATAGCCAGAGTCCACTCGCTCCACTGCTCGTGTGATGAGCCCGGAGGCGATATTAGAGACGCCGGCGCAGCCGTAGCCGTTGATTGTGGCGCCGAGGAGGCCGAGAGAGCCCATTTCGTTTAGGATTTTGCGGTCGTAGGATTCGGTGCGGTAGGCCTCTGCATACATTCATTAGTTAGGGATAGGGAGGTGTGGTTGCATGCGAGCATACCAAGAACTCGAGGAAGTAGTTGCTCTTGAGAATATGACTCGGCTGTCTCTGCTATGGCTAGCTCCTCCTCTGTGAAGTTATTGTTGCTTCCTAGAGGGTCTTTCCAGTCGAATGAGACGTTGGAGGAGGCACATCTTCGTGCTGTGATTGATGTGCGGGACGATGGGATGAGTTGTCTTGCGGCTCTCGGAGATACTGATTTGAACATTGCGACGCTGTGACTATACAAAGGATGACAACAATGAAAGACAGAGAAGAGATTGGGATGTGTATTGAACAGAAAAGTGTCCATGTACTTGAACCTTCAATGGGATGGGATCATTGACGAGCCGCATTTTGCCTCGGCGTCCGAGGTCGGCTTCGCCTCGAGTGGTCGTGAGGCAAACGTGTGTGCGTTCTCTTAATTATGTACAGTTCGTTGCTGTAGTTGTCGTTGGTTTGAAATTACTTTGCGAATATCATGTGGTCGAGATCGATCGCACCTACCAGCTGGGTGAATGTTGAAGTGGTGGCTTGATGACGTCCCGGCAACGCGAGAATCACGCGGTTCCACTGCTCTTGCCGTTTTGGGTGATGAATCTCGACTTCACACCCATACAGACAACATCTAAAAGCGTAACACCAGGGCTGGTCACAGCATACCGCCAACATGGGCATCAAGCGTGAGAGCATCCACCACGTTTGTCATGAAATATACTAACATTCCGTAGAATTAACCCAAGTGATCAAGGATAACTGTCCAGATGCAATCAAAGAAGGCGAGATCAAGAACCAGTTCGGACGCAAAGTAGCCATCGATGCCTCCATGTCGCTGTACTCGTTCCTCATCGCCGTGCGCAGCGAGGGTCAGCAACTCATGTCCGACACTGGCGAAACGACATCTCATCTGATGGGAATGTTCTACCGCACGCTCCGCATGGTCGACAACGGCATCAAACCCCTCTATGTCTTCGACGGTGCACCTCCTAAGCTCAAGTCAGGTGAGCTAGCCAAGCGGTTTCAGCGCAAATCCGAAGCTCAGTCAGCCGAGCAGGAAGCGAAGGAGACAGGCACTGCGGAAGACGTCGAGAAGTTCTCCCGCCGCACAGTTCGAGTGACGCGTGAGCACAACCAGGAGGCGCAGCGCCTACTTACACTTATGGGCATCCCGTACATCGTCGCCCCTACAGAAGCAGAGGCGCAGTGTGCTGTGCTCGCGCGGGCAGGCAAAGTCTACGCTGCCGCGTCGGAAGACATGGACACTCTCACATTCAACGCTCCTGTACTACTCCGCAAACTCACTTTCGCCGAACAACGCAAGGAGCCCATTCAGGAAATCCACCTCGACAGCGTGCTGGAAGGACTAGAGATGGATCTAAACCAATTCATCGACCTCTGCATCCTCCTCGGCTGCGATTACGTGGACCCTATAAAGGGCATCGGTCCAAAAGTCGCACTCAATCTGATTCGCGAACACAAGACCCTCGAGAAAGTAGTGGCCCACCTCCAGAAGTCAGAGAAATACACGCTCCCAGACGACTGGCCCTACCAAGACGCCCGCGCTCTGTTCCTCGAGCCGGACGTTCGCAGCGCCGATGACCCGGAGTGCGATTTCAAGTGGGAAGGGCCTGATGTCGACGGGCTGGTGAAGTTTTTGGTGGAGGAGAAGGGGTTCAGCGAAGAGCGGGTGAGGAGCGGTGCTAGCAGACTAACGAAGAACCAAAAGTCTGGCCAGCAGAGCCGGTTGGAAGGGTTCTTCCAGGTCAAGCGGAAGACTGAGGAGGAGAAGAAGACTTTGAAGCGGAAGAATGAGGAGAAGTTGGAGGAGCAGAAGAAGAAGCAGAAAGCTGAGGCGAAGGCGAAGAAGGAAGCTAAGGCCAAGCCGAAGATGAGTTCGTGAGGCTCATGCCTGTGCGAGCAAGTAGGTAGGTTTTGGGAGGCGTTGCTGGGACTGGTAGCTCAAGGAAGCATGGCGCTGGAAGGCGCAACGAAGCACGAAAGCGAATGATTGGCGCCAATGTACTGCATTGCTGCAAGGTGCGCGAATGGCTGCTGTTTTGCTAAGGTACAATGATGAAAGCGAATTGGGTGGCTCATTGAACCCATATACTTAAGACAAAATTCACAACCCCTTCAACTCCCTCTCGACGTTGTGCGAACCCGCCTTGGACACCTCGTCGCCACCGATCTCCTCGCCTTCAATAGCCGCCAGTCTCCTTTGATTCATCAATTCATGGTCAACTTTCGGACCCTTGAACACTCCCTTCTTAGTCGTAAACCAGAGAGCGATCACGAATGCGACAAGTCCGGTGGACACGACCGAAACGTAACTCATATTCTGCGGCGTGACGGGCAACGCAGTCGGGAAGCAGTACAAAATATCCAGAAAGACGACCCATGCGACTGCAAGACCGTTGATGTATGGGCCCAAACGGCCCAGAGAGAAGTGGCGAGGTGGCAGCACTTTGTCCCGACCACGGTATAGGAGAACAGCTTGCGGGATGACGCAGGAGGTTTGTTGGAAGATGATGGCCGCGCTGAGCATGGCGGAGAAGGCGGTGGTGGAGCCGAGGAAGATGAGGCCGTATAGCTGTGCTAAGGTTAGTCGCTAGTCGTTAGCTGAAGACGAGGACTTCTTACAGTGATTACAACTCCACTCAGCACGACTGCGTTGACGGGCATCTGGAATGTCTCATTGACTTGCATCCAGATGTTGGAGTAGGGCAGGGTGTTGTCGCGGGATACTGCCCAGAGTGTACGAGAGCATGTCGTTGCTAGAGTCGTCCCGTCAGAATAACACACACTGATACAACAGGAAGGTTGAACTCACCATTGGCGACCAAGTTGCCAAAGAAACAGGTTGCGAACAGTGCCAACAAGATGGAAGCTGCAGTTTTCGATCCTGTACCCTGGTAGTAGACCTCGATGAGAGGAAGGCCGCTAGAGGTGTTGAAGACTGCGTTCAAATCGGTGATGGAGTACAGCAACGAGGCTGTGAAAGGGAAGGCTGTGAGCATCCCGATGACCAAGGGGTATAGTATCACTCTCGGAACGTTCTTCGAAGGGTTCGGAATCTCTTCGCATAAGTGAGCACCACAATCGCTTCCAAGGAAGGAGTATACCGCGGTTCCAACGCCTAGCATAAACGCCCAGCCGTCTGATCCCCATCCTGTACGGTTGGTTGTATCCGTGAAGATCCACTCGGAAGTCGCATGGTGATTACGGCTGACGATGAACAGTGTGAACATGGTGGCGGTGAGAGTGAGAACCGCGAGAACAAAGATCAGCTTGTTGAAGAGGGGGATCCAGCGTGACGCGAATACGTTAATGGCCACGGCCAGCCACGTCAGTGCCACGTAGGTCAAGTACTGATGCCAATGCTCAATCCCGTAGTTGGGATACCACACCGAAACGATCTCCAGTATCATTGACGATATGAAGTTCGCAACGGAAGCTGCACCCAGCCACCAGCCGAGAATACTGATCCAGCCGTTCCTGATCGGCGAAGCCTCGTAAGCAGTAGCTCGAAGGAGGGGAGAGAAGACCTTGAGCTTACACGAATGAAGCGAATGGCTTGTATTCTGGGCTAGCGACCTACGCATCGAACGATTCAATATTAGTGCATGTCGTCCAGCTTGGTATGAGTGTCTCGCAGAGGCATGCTGCGTCCGAGGACTCACCATGAACGACCTACCGACAGAAGGGCAAAAGGGTCAGCGAATGTCTTTGACAAGATAGGGTTTTGCTTCATAGTTTTACCAGTAGTACTGTGCTCCCGCGACAGGATACGCGCTCGCAAGCTCAGCCATACCCGCGGCCACGACCGTGGTCATGCAGCCTGCGATGAGGATGGTCCACAGTGTCCCCGCGGCCGAAGCCTCTGTGAGACTGATCCCGAGCGAAGAGCCGACTCCGAGCCAAGTACAGGTCAGATCAAAGGCGAGTGCAGCCAGGGACCAGAGCGAGAAGCGGCGAGGCATAGACTGCTTGTAACCAGCGGCAGCGAGCTCGAGGCTGTCGAGCCTGACAGTATCTTGGGCCATTGGAGATGTTGGACAATAAAGGTGTGAGTGTCTAAGTAGATTTGAAGGCAGTAGCAAAATCTAAGTGCGTGAGATCAGACCATGCGAAGTGTAGCGCATGGATGGTATATAGATGTTGTGACCTTCGAGAGGCTTGCTCGGCCAAGCGGACTGGACCACGTCCTTATCAGTCATGAATCGATATCTCCAACTCGGGCTGTGTGAGTGGTATGCCATCTCGACGGAGAGATCAAGCTGGCCCGTCTTCGACTCTCCAGGCTCGCGGTAAGACCGGGTCCGTCTGATCATATCTTTGACATCTGCAAAAGAGGGATTGCCACATACAGACATTGCCTATCAGCATACTGTAGCTGACGAACAAGTCGACCAGGAGGAGAACGTTTTGGCGGAATGTCTTGTTTCAACAGCTGCCGTGGTTTCTGAGCGACCTGCTGATGTTCTACCTCCTAGCGTCCTGACTATTCCTAGAATGGCATTACCCAAAGCGGCAGGAGCGCTCCAATCAGACGGCCCAGACGGGTTTCGCTTTTCTGAGACTACCTGTAGCATGGCGTTCAAATGATGTGTTGAGATGAGAGACCGTTGCCCTGGAATCGCTGAAGCGATGCTCAGACGCTCATGTGAACAAATGCATGGCCGACAGCACCACCGAGTTTAATGTGACACTCGCAATGGCGACAACGCCGAGGACAAGTGACGCCAATAACAGCTGTATCTGGAAGTACATTTCGACATGTCTCGGTCTTCTCACAGTCTCGCTCGGAGGACTGTTATCTCATCGACGAGCTTAACGGCAGCTAAAGCACAGCCATACGACGATTGGTAGCCTGCTCCGCCATGACCATAGTTGTGCACAACCCATACTCCATCATCACTCAATCGTTCGAGCTCGACTCTGGCGCCCCCCTCTCGCACGGGTCGTAACCCAACGCCATGCCTGATGATGTCGAAGTTCTTGGCTTCTCTGGTTCCTCCGGTCAGAGCAGGGAAAGCTCTGGCAGCCCGTTCAAGGATGCGGTTCGCAAGGTCCATGTCCACCTGGCCATTCCAATTACCTTTCTGATATGAGCCTCCAATAACTGTGCCGCCTCCGAGTGCTCTGCCCATGATGTAACATGCCTCATCGTCGCCGTCATCAGTGCCAGAGAAGTTCAACATCCGGCCTCCAGTCTCGTTTCTCACCAGCACGATCTGCCCACGAGCAGGCACGACGGTTTCGTCAGCCACACCGCCCAGTACTGCAGCCCCGAGACCGGTACAGTTGACGATCACGTTGGCTCTGTGCTCCGCGTCCGTGGCGTTTACAGCTTCGCGGATATGTTGGAAGGTAGCCCGCCTGAACTTGACGCCGTTCTTCACACACTGCGACAAAAGCCACGGAAGGTAGATGGCAGTATTGATGCACACCGAGGTGAACGCAGTGGCGTACTCGATATCTCGTGTGAGATCCTCCTTGGGCAGCACGCGGAACTTGACCAGATCAGCAATGTCGGCAATACAACCTGATGCGTTCGCATACATTGGGCACAATGTCTTTGAACCACGGACTCAGGGATAGTAGGTCTGCAAACCATGCCGCGGTTGCTGATTGTGCATCCTTCCTCCGTGTGTAGATCTCGCACTCTGAGGACTTATTAGTGCTCGCTGCCCTCAGCGATTGATCACGCTTCATCGACTGCTGACCTTGGAAGTGCACACCGGCTTCGGGATGATTGTGAGCCAACTCTTCGAGGAGTGGCCAAGTTGCTTCATCCCATTTCGAAGCATCCGTGCCATTTCTCGATACCCTGCAAACGATCAGTACTGGAGCACGACAGTTCCAGTCATTTACTCACGGCATATAGTTCGCGCCAGCCCACGGAGAAGCATACTCGGTGTCGTAGTCGCCTGGCATGTGCTTCGCCGAAACAACGACTCTGTATCGAGAATCTCTGGACAGCAGGAGTGCAGTGGTCAGCCCAGCAACGCCGGCCCTGCTCGAGGCATTAATATGAGTATCAAGCCACGAGGCCCTGATCATACACACCCTATGATATGGATGTTCGTGGGAGTCATGTTAACGCATAGTCAGTATGTCTTCGGAATCGAAAAAGTTGACCTCTGGGCCTTTAATTGATGCTAGTAGTCCATCATCAAATCAATGCAGACCTTGAAACAAGACGGTATGATAAGAAGAGGTTCGGACGAGGTAATGCCTAATGCCTGCGAGCTGATTCAATGAGTCTCGATCCTTGAAGGCCAGCTCGAGCTAAGCCGACGGTTTAGTCCAGGCCAACTCCATAACGACGCAACCGAGCTCCGTGTCCGACTACGGAGTGGCTATATCTGGCAATGCCTGTTTAGGAATCAGCTGGCAGTCCTAATTGCAGTTGCAGCTGCGCTCAACAATGAAACAGCGAGATGGTTGGCAATGTGATAAAGATAAGAACTCGAGCCTCACCAAATCCAATGTGCAGGAGACGACAAAACCATTCTTACTTCCTGATTCTTTAATCGCCAAGCCTCCGAGCACTCTAACCAAAATGGCGACCATGAACCAAGTCTTCGCCGCTTACGAGCAGCGCAAAACGGCCCTGCAAGCAAGCACCAATGCCTTTGCAAAAGGCGTCGCATGGATCGAAGGCGAACTCACACCTCTCCACCAAGCACGCATCCCTCTACTCGACCAAGGATTTATGCATAGCGACCTGACCTACGATGTTCCCGCCATATGGGACGGCCGATTCTTCCGACTAGATGACCACCTTACACGACTTTCTGCGAGTTGTAAAAAGATCCGCATGGAGTTGCCACTGCCAAAGGAAGAAGTGAAACGCCTCCTTGTCGATATGGCTGTCAGAAGTGGTATACGTGACGCCTTTGTGGAGATCATCGTGACCCGAGGATTGAAAGGTGTGCGAGAGTCCAAGCCGGAAGACATCAAGAACAACCTTTACATGTTCATCATGCCATACGTGTGGGTGATGGAGCCGGAGATTCAGTCTGTCGGCGGCAGTGCGATTGTGGCACGAACAGTCCGCCGGGTTCCACCTGGATCGATTGACCCGACGGTCAAGAACCTGCAATGGGGCGATCTTACTCGCGCCATGTACGAGGCCAAGGATAGAGGCGCAACATATCCCTTCCTTACGGATGGGGATACCAACCTCACCGAGGGTTCCGGGTTCAACGTCTGCTTCATCAAGGATGGAGTCCTTTACAGCCCGGACGTGGGAGTGCTCCACGGTGTGACAAGGAAAAGTGTATTTGATGTCGCAAGAGCGAACGGCATTGAAGTTCGTTGCGAGACTGTTCCGGTCTCAATGGCTTACAGCTGCGACGAGATCCTGATGTGTACCACGGCTGGTGGTATCATGCCCATCACCTTGCTGGACGGTGAACCAGTGAATGGCGGTGCGCTGGGTCCGATCACCAAGAAGATCTGGGATGGATACTGGGCGATGCATTATGATCCGATCTATAGCTTCGAGCTGCCATACGAGCCTGTGAAGGGAAAGCTGTGAAGCATAGTCCAATGGCGTCGGCACGAGTTTCTAGGCGCATGGCAAGGAAGTAGCAGGGCCTTGATCTGCAGAATTTTTCGTACTTTGACAGTTGCGTATCATCCGAGCAGGGTCTCGGTCACTATTGGGCTTCGTGCGTCACCTAATGACGGCATGCTCCCTCCGCCAACTTTTGTTCCCCACCAGTAAGAGTGCTTGGTGGCAGCGTTCCAATCGGCCCAGATGTCTTCAAGTAGCGATTCCACGGTGGCGAACATGTGGTATCGAGCAGTCACACTCCAGTGAGAACAGTACTGGCGAGCAAAAGACCTCGTGCTTTCATCTCCAGCCTCGGCCGCGGCAAGGAAGACTGGTAAGAGTGTCTGCTTCTGCATCACTTCCGTTTGCGGGATGCAGCGAACATGGTCTAGGATAACCCGTGCGAGGTGGGCGATAGAGCGTAGCTGCGCGGTAGAAGATGGTCGGAAGAAGACTCTGTAGCAGTAGAGCACTATGGAGTGCCTCCACGCCTCGATACAATGGTATTTGTTGCGCCTTAGGTCCGTATCGCAGTCAGTCTGCTCAACTTCGTCCAGTGAAGCATTCTCCGGGTTTGCCCATGCTCGCACTCCAAGCATGATCTGGTCAACGGCTTCTGTGTTGAATGAAGTGTGCTCCATGTTGATTACTGTCTCGAACACTGAGGCGAGCTTCGAAAGGCGCGCCATGTATAGCACTAGCTCAGCAGGGCATCCGCTCAGCGCGAAGAAGCTCCATTCATCGTACTGTTCGTGATTAATAAGTTGCTCGAGATAGGTCGTCGGGAACTTTGTCTCTCGTCGAGAGATAAAGGCTAGCGTTACATCCCACCAGACGAGCATAGCAATCTGTGGCCTGCCCTTGGGACTAGCTTCACACACTTGCGCAACTCCAATACCGTCCAGGATCTGCTTGGCTCCGTTGAGATGCACAGCCCAAGAGCTTGAGGCAGTCTGGGTCGCTTCGAAGTTGACGAGAATGAGTAGCGTGTCAAGAAGTCGAGATGCTGGCGCATACTCGAGTGCTTGACTGAACAGATGGATCGCTGTAGCTTGATGCTTTTGAGTCTCCAAAGCTAGTGAACGATCGTTGTTCTTCTTTGCCAGGTGCTGCGCAGAGAGTGCCATCACTGCATGGAGCAGGAAGTCCGAGCTTTCGCACTGGTGTTTTTCCACGCGGAAGGGATTGCTCGGACAGTCCATAGTGAGCGGCAGCACGCAGAACTCCTGGTTGTACATGTCGAGAATGGCGCCAGCTTTGTGTACATGGCTAAGGTACTGCACGCCGTGGGATAGTGAAAATGGCATAACACTTAGGTGGGAGTCCCGTTCGTCCCAGCCGGTTCCCAGTGCTGTACTGTGATCCGGCAATTGCTCCAGTAGCTCGTACGCTGTCTCGGCTGTGCTCGAGACGCCATGCTGTAGTTGGAGAACATCGCTATCCTGATAAGCTGAGGCGCTTGTGGTAGGGTCACTTCCCATCCACAAGTCTACCGTTGGGGCGTGGGCGGATGACAGAGTCTTCGACGCGGGAGTATCAACCTCGTCGAACCACTCCGCCAGTGAGGCTGTATCTTCATACTCCGAGACCAAGATGGAAGAGGTCGGGCTACGCGTTGAACATCGCGACTTGTGAGTGGAAGGCTTCGGGTCCAGTTTGATGACGCCAGTGAATCCCGCAATATGGCTGCGCTGTGCTCTGGCTTTGCGCCGGGGTTTGGGACTCTGTTCGACAAATCGGATACGCATGTTCGCATGCTCCGGTAAATAGAAACGTGACCATGCAGATATAGTTCCTTAGAAAGAGTACTTCCATACATGCACTTCCGCATGGAACAACCCCAGAAAGCTTGTCTCCCCACACTTCACCGACTACCTACACCTACACCTCTCGTCGTCTCCCACTTCCCTCTGATTCTTCTTACGCCTTCTGACTTGCCAATTTTTCCAATGTGATGTCCGTTCTTCTCCCCTTCTTGCTCATCTTTCCCTTTGTCTTCTTTGGACCCGCCTCCGCAGCACACCGCCAGCTTGTCCTTCAGTCCACGTCTGCGACGCCCTCGGCTACAGCGCTCGCGAGCGCTTTTGGTTACGCGTATATTGGATGTTGGAACGAGACTACGGGTCCCCGGAATGATGGTCGGGCGGAGCCATTAGAGGCGGAGGGAAAGAAGGTGCGTGCGGACTTGCATACCCCTATGGGCCAAGACATCTACGCGAGAATGAGGTCTGACGGGCTAGTGCGTAGATGGTCAGAAGTTTGATGACGATTGAGATGTGCTTGGAGTACTGTTCGAGTGGGAAGAGGGACGGGCGCACATTGCAGTATGCTGGGTTGTCGAAAGGTACGTCTTGCATCAGGTACATAGTCTCAGGAGCGAGGCTTCTCATAACACGAACGTGCAGGCCGCGAATGCCACTGCAAAACCCACCCGTCCGAGTACTCCGGAAAGGTTAACGATAGCACTCGCTGCGCCTACTCCTGTTCCGGCAACTCCTCACAGCCTTGTGGTGGACCTGGAGCGCTCACGCTATACAACCTCACGGCCGAAGACGAAGACTCGCAGACAGGCATTGCATGGAGCCAGTTCTCTGGTGCAGCAGGCTACGGGACCTTGGCCGTCATAACGCTTGTGATTGCTGCCATTATGTGAAGATGACGAGCGTAGGTGGCATGGCGGCATGGATGCGATATGGGATCAAGATTTATGATGAACGGGATGGCATGATATGAATGATGTGTTTTAAGATACCCAAGAATGACGATGGAAGATCTGGTGTTGAGCGTGCGTGCTTTCTCGGCCATATCGTGGGGCGTTAAAGACAGCATGGACTTCCATGAACTAAGTCTAAGACCAGAACGAACTCAGCTCCTTATCCAATTGGATGGCCACTCGGAGTCAGAGCGCCTTACGCTGACTAGAATCTTGGAGGTAAGGAATGTCCTACCTACTCAACGATATGTCTGGTCAAAAAGAATCCAAAGGAGTGAACTCCTTCATGTACTGACAGGTTGGCTTTTCCATACGCCGCTCGAACCAACCTTTTCAGCCCAGAATTCGATAAAAGCACGGCCATGGGAACCAACTGCGATTGTATGGCTGCCTATGCACTGATACCATGTGATAACAGGAACACCGCTTCGCAGAGAGGCGACTATATGCGAGCCTACGTGCTCTACGAATGCTGTCGGTGTCTCGCAATGAGCCTACGAGCTCATACTGCTGTCCGTCTTGCGAGCCTGCTGGATCTCATCCTCCTTCATCTCCCTCAACGCACCAGGCTTTGGCACACCTCCCGTAGCCAAAGCACCGATAGCCTCACCAGCGAACCCGAGCGCGCTAACTTGGCTCTTCCAGTACGAGATATCTGCACATTAAAGTCAGCACCCACATCACCACCACGCAATCTCAACCAAGCTCACACGTAGGCTGGATCCCAATAAGCTTCATCCTCGGATCCTCCGGCTTGCCAGTGTGCACCCCATCCCCCAAATCACCAAACCACATGCTCGAGCCCCTACTCCAGATCTCCTTGATGCGCGGGTCCTCGTTGTTGCTCGTCACGCACTTCCCAGTCACGGACGCCCAGTCCTGCGTGCTGCTGTTCTGGAAGGTGATGGCGACCTTATCCGGGTTCTTCTCGATCTCCTCGAATTTGCTGCTATGAGCGTTTGCTAGGAAGAGGAAGTCGGGTCCTGTGCGTTTGGCGATGGCCATGGAGCGGTGGACTGGGCCGGTGCCTTCGCGGAGGGTGCCGAGGAGGCATACGCCGAGTTTGTCTGCTATGGCGTAGAAGTCTGAAGGAGGGTTAGTCAGAGCCAGGGGAGGCGGAGAGCAGAGCTCGATGTCGAGTCTGGGACGAGGGAGGTCGACTGACCCTCAAACTTCTTCTCGGTGGAGACATCGTTGTCCCATTGCTTTGCCACGGACGGGTCGGTCTTGGAGTTGACCTCCTCTGCTTTAAGTTGCTCCGGCATCCTGAAGGTGTATGTGGTTGTGAAGGGGCGAAAAGTCTTGGTTGTGGTTGCTGTAAAGTTGGCTGATCGTTGAAGTGTGAACCTGAGTGATTTGAACATTATTGTGTCAAAAACCACTTCAGCAGCACATTGGTAGCACGATGGGAGCTCTCGCGTCGTGGATGACGCGCCAGATGCAGGGAAAAGTGATGATGCAACTCTCACGTCGAGCTCGTATACATGTAGCTACATGCAACCACGGGAGTATTCTCGACGGTACATCCACAAAACCAGTGCATTGTCATGATTAACGCCTACTTAGGTTTTCCAAAACGCATACCTACCTAACAACCTCAGGTCCCTTCGAAACAATATCCCTCCTCAACACTCAACAGGCAAAATCGTCGGCCTCCCACACCCCTTCCTCCTCCCCTGCTCCAACACCACAGGCTTCGGCCTACGATAGGTATACCCAAAGAACGCATTCTTCTTCCTCAACTCCATCACCTTCCTCGCCACATCCGGGTCCCGCAACAACCTGTCCCGAGGTCGCTTCTTCTCCTTCCGCACAGCAGTAGGCTTTGTAGGCGCTGGACCGTGTAGCTCTTCATGCCGAATCCGCTCCTCGCACACTTCTAGCAGGCGTTGCGCCTTCCACGTCTCGTACGCTGGGCCAAAGTGTTCTTTGATCCGAACCATTTCCGCATCGTCGCATTCTTCGAGTCCGAGCTCGCGCTTCTCCTGCTCGAGGCGGTCGGCGATGTATTGGTCGTAGTACTCGCCGAGCTGGGCCTTCAGGTCTTCTTCTGGTGCATCGGGGTCGATGCGGTCTTTGAGGCTCTGGAAGCTGGAGCTGTCGTCGCTGATGATGTCTTTCTCGGCCTCGAAGTACTTCGTGATGCTCTGGTTCTCCTTGACCCTGGGCACGAACGGTGGGCGCTGGAGAGGCAGTTGGCCCCATGCAATGCCGTGGAAGAATCGGTGTGCTTTGATCTCCTCGGCACCGTTGGCGTAGACGTACTTGGCTGTGGCGCTGGCGTTGCCAGTAGCAGCGGAGAGTCGACGGCCGATGTGGCGGTACTGTCGAGAGCTGAGACGGGACTCCTTCTCCGTCAAGATGCCGCGGAGCAGGTCTACCACCGTCTCGCTGGGCTGCGGCAGCCATTGACGTGACGACGAGGTGGGTTTCGCCCAACGCTCTTGATTTGGGAAGTGCAATGTCGAGCGGAACTGCACGATACTCTCTTTCGTCTTCTGTCGGTTCTCGCAGTAGAATGGCGTCCGGCCGTAGAGGCACTCATATAAGATGATGCCAATGCTCCACCAGTCGCATCGGGCGTCGTACGCCTGGCCGAGGATGACTTCAGGCGCCATGTACTGGCTCGTGCCGACAATGGAGCGGGCGAGCTTGCGGCGCTCGGTGCGATTGCGGTAGGTAAGAAGACCTTCACGGCGAGCATACTCTTCGGACCCGAGCTTAGAGTGCCCATGTGCTCTGAGTGGCACATCTCCTTCCTCATCTCCCGCTTGCTCGGCGGCGTAGTCTTGCATGGCGTCTTGCTCGTCACCTCGTATCTTGATGCCAAGCTTCTCGAGCAGATTTTGTCGCTTGCTGGTGTGGTATGACTGACTGTGTGCCCAGTGTCCGTCGAACGCGAGGCCGAAGTCCGAGATCTTCAGATGTCCTGATGCGCTGATGAGGAAATTGTCCGGCTTGATGTCGCGGTGAATCCACTTCATCTTGTGTGCCTCCTCGACGCAGAGGATCATTTCGGCCACATACTACTTGGCCACTTCTTCATCCAGCACATCTTCTCGAAGCAGTAAGCCCAGGAAGTCGCCACCGATCATGTATTCCATGACGAGGTACAGGTTCGTATTGTCCTGAAAGCTGGCGATGAGCGGAACAACCCAGCTCGAGTCTGCCGCATCCACGAGAAAGTCTCGTTCAGCACGGAGATGGCCTTCTTGGCATGAACGAAGCATGTCGGACTTCCGAATGACTTTCATGGCGAACACATCTGAAAGAGGCTTGCCGGCAGGCAAGTTGTGTTTCGCTGTCCCGTCCACGTTGCTCACAGGTACGCCTCCAGACGCATGTCGAGGCTGAGCAGGTTCGCCGTTCTGCTCTACGGTCGCCGTGTTGCTCTTCCTTTCGGTCACAAGTCGGACGATCCCGAAGCTGCCTTTGCCTAGCACACGAATGACATCGAAACCGGCAATCGAGACGCCCTTGAACTTGTGACGAGCGATCGAAGTCGCATGTAGAGTGCGCATCTGGCGTAGATGATCGCTCTCAGCACGCTGCCAGCGTTTTCGAGACTCGACTCGCTCATCGTGAGTGAGGCCAAGGTCTGCCATGTCATGCTCGAACTTCCTGCGCCGTATGGAGCGAGGTGATGATGGCTCGAGCATCAGCTTCTGGTATTGGGTCTCAAAGTAGACCTTCGCCGCCGCAACGTTCTCGACTGTAGCAATGGATGGCTGAGCGTCGATGGGTGCTTCCTGTACCGGTATCATGAGTAATCTGCCGCTGTCCTCCTGTATGGGTGGTAGGAAACCATCATCGGTGGCAGCAGACACACCTCGACTTTGTGTCTGGCAGTCTTCGGGCGACTGCCGATTCCTGGTCTTTGGTCCAGATGACCGTGGTGAGGCCCAGGAGGTCGCAGCAGTAGATGCTGTGCTGGCGGGTGACCATGTGGGGTTATGTGCAGATGGTGTCGAGGATGAAACAGTGCTAGGTGAGCCATAGCCTGCATCACCATTGTCTGCAGCAAAGTCCTCGATCCGAGTATTGACGAACGGTACCGTTGGCTTCTGTTTCTTGTTAGAACGGTGAACAATGGTCTGTGTTCCGGCAGCTCCGTTCAACTTTGCGGCAAGACTCTCCATTTGGTCTGAAAGCCGCTGTGACAGGCTACTTCTGGTGGAATCTCGCGCTCGTGGTGTAGGCGAGTCTTCTGGTGGTGTCTCTGGTTGGCCGTCCATCTGATCGTCGCCACATCCTTGGAAGCGGACTGAGCGTCGCCTTTGTGGCAGCTGAGGTGGTTCAAGTTCGTGACTCGAGGATGTGCCCACCGCTCGTATCTTGCTTAGTTTGGCTGGTGCAATCAATGCGGGTCCTGGCGGGCTCAAAATACGATGATGAGGACTGGCCGGCCCGTCTGTGGTGGTTCCGTCTTGCATTGCTGGGCGAGTCAGTGTGTGAAGCAAACCAAGCATGCTAGTCCACGACTTACCGGGAAGCAGATGTAGCTTTGTAAGAAGTTGTGAGCCTCTTCGACGTAGACGAACCAATGGCGAGGGCTCAATGCCGGGTCCTGGGTAAGAATGGCGAAGCGATGGAGTAGCGGTGCCAGCAGAGCTCCGGCTGAAGATGCTTGACTTCCTTCTCTGTAGCTTCTTTCCTGGGCCACTGGAGTTCGAGTTGGAGCCTTTGCGTCGGAAGTTCAGAAATGGCATCTTACATGCCCGATGAGGATGCACTGGAGGGGATATGGAATGATGATGCGCAGTGAGTAACTTGACGACACGAGTTGCGAAGGAAAGCAGATGTGGAAACGCAAGTGTGTTACAAGCTAGACTGAGAGAGTCTGTTGCTCTTACCTACTTACTGTCGCGACGCCGAATTGAAGCAGGAGTGGTACGTCCCCTCGTGAAGTGGAAGAAAGAGCGAGTTGCTCTGGAGGAGTATTCCAACGCACGTGTGACGGAAAGCATGTTCGCATGTTCGCACAATGCTATTCGTCTGCGCGCCTGGCACATTTATGAGCAGCACCGTACATATATCTTACCTACATGTATCTCTGAGGTATATGTTTGTCTTGTGAGGCATATATCTGTGCACAGACCTCCTCAAAAGGGGTCCAAGATCGCGTCCCCTCGATCGCGTGGATTGTCTCGAATATAAATACTTTGGTTTGATTACGATAGATCCTCCGCCGGGCAACCCAACGGCTGCACCCCTTATGAGAACACCTTTCACATGTCTCCCTGCCCTTTCGATCGTCAACAACCGGGTTGTACACGATTGATCTACCAAGCAGCCGGTAAAGCTCTCCGCTGTTGTACAACCTGCAGCCCTACCACAGCCGTGTAACAATGGATGATCTGCAACTGCAGACAATGGAGAACACCACCTCAAGCCCACCGGCGAGCAGCGTGACCTCGCCCATACAACGACCAGACTCACCGTCGCCCAGCGTCTCGCCGTCGCTCGCCCTCGATGCCGTACCGTTGCTTGATCGTGCTGTATCGACTCCGTCCAGCTCCTCCGTCTCCGAGCTCTCTACACGATCACGACGGCAGTCCAGGCTATCCGATGGCGGAGCAACAGTCGTCAAGCGGCGAGGCTACATGCGTCCTCAAGGGACAGCATTCGCCGACTCCGCACGCAACCGGGACAGCGTGATGAGTCTGGGCAGTATAGCACACATGCAATACTACTTCGCCCGCACAGGCTTGCTGGATGGGAAGGGTGCACAGCTGGCTAAAGATCGGGAGAGGAAGAAGAGCTCGTTCAGCAACAAGGAGAACCTGGAACCTTCAATGATGTCCGGGTCAGCGCTCGATGACTTCGCCATCAGCTCCCTCTCCCTCAACGACAGCAACTCCGCTTACGCCATCTCCGACTCCGGCAACGATCTTAGCGTAGTCGAATCACCTACCGAGCTCACAGACACCACCGACTACTGGACCAACATCCCCGAACCAACAATGCTCCCACCAACCGTAAGCACCTACAAGCAAAAACCAACCTACACCGAACCTCTCCCCGACATGCCCGTCCTCCGCCGCGAGCTTAAAGAAGCTCTCCAAGACGCCTGCAAAGTCCTCGAGGAGACCCAGAAGGCCAACACCTCCCCCTCGTCTTCCTCGGATTCTGAAGAAGGCGGCGAAACAAACGGCTTCCACGAGATCCAGGGTCTTCACCTCCTCGACATCATCACCCTCGCTATTCGCGCCGCAAAGAACTACTACACTGCACACACCTCGCCGCACAAGCTTTACGCTATGCGTTCGGAACGGAGCATTCGTGGGGATCTGTACAAAGTGCTTGATGTGCTGAAGAGGATGGCGAGTCGGAATTTCAGGGGCGGGATCAGGATGCTGGAGCTGACGGAGATTATACTGTGGATTGAGAGTATTGATAAGATGATCAAGAATGAGGAGCAGGCGGAGCTGGACGAGGCGAGGGAGAGGGAGGCGATGGTGTGGAGGGAGGGGGAGTGGAGTGGCCGAGAAAGAGAGCGGGAATGGATGTTTCTCAAATCTTTCGACGAAGATCCGGCGTCGCTACCGCAATGGCGTGAGCCAACTAGTGAAGAACCGCAGACATTGCCGACACCCTTCTTGGAAGCGTTGGCGGACGGCCAGAGGTTGGTGAAACTGCACAACGCTTTGGTGGCGCGGAGCAAGCGGACGTTCGGAGCGATCAAAACGTGGCACACCGATGTTGTGAAGCCGTATCGGAGGGCGGAGAATTTGAGGTATTGGCTTAAGGCGAGCGAGCTCAGGTGGGAGGTCAAGCTCGATGTGCCGGTATTGGATGTGGTTAACAGCAAAGGAGAGGAGGCGTGGAAGAAGTTCGAGGTTGCGGTGGCGAAGTGGTGTAAGAGTGTGAGAGAGGAGATGGTGGAGGAGTGGAGGGTCGAGGCGGCGGTGCAGAGGAGGCCGCCGGAGTTGAGAGTTGATATGCCTGCAGAAGGCAACGTGGAAATTGCCGAGATTGGGTGTGAAGAGGCTTCTTGGAGCACTGAAGAGCAGCCAACTCTGGACGACACGAATACGACTGTGCAGACTGCATCATCGGAGGATGAAGTTGGGGAGCCAGAAGCCATTGGAGCAAGCTGAGACCGCATATTGGCGACAGACCACAATGATACCCTTTTGTTTGGATAGACGGCTTACTTTTAGCCTTTGGTAGCAAGTGAAGAACACACTATCTCTCTATGCTCTCGCTTCTTCGGGATGTTGTGCCAGCCACCTAGACCTCAATGGGACACCAAAACCTCGCCCCAGTAAACAGCCGCCTTCTTCCTGAGAGGGTTCCTCCCGAAGGTGATCGGAGTAACTTTCTAAGCACTCCCCTCACGCGCCTGCTTCAGCTCGCTCTCCCCCAAATACACCAACTTATTCACCGCCGGCGCCTCCCCGGTAACCACCCCCTTCGCCACCTCAATCGCGCTCCCAATCATCGTTTTGCCGCTGACAGCGTACTGCGCGGTTTTGCTCGTAATCTTAATCAACCCGATGCGAGGGTCCTCAGGCCCGCCATCGTGGGTGCCGTCGCCGAGGTCGCCGAGCCAGGCTTTGAGGGCGGGGGAGTAGTAGGCGCGGACTTTTTCGCGGTCGGTCTCGACGGTGGCGGTGCCGGAGATGGAGGCCCATTCGCCGGAGGAGGTGAGGAAGCCGAGGTTGATTTCCGAGTGGGCTTGGAGGTCGTCGGTTTTGCCGGATTCGGTGTTGGTGTGGAAGATGTAGTCGACGGAGTTGCCCTCCTACATCGCATTCGTGTTAGTGTTCCTGCCAATATGGGGTCGTGATGGGAGGGATGAGTGGGAGGTGATGTACCTTCGCGGCCAAAGCCATACACCTGCTGGCGAGGAGGCCGTCGGATGTCTTGGTGGTCATCATACAGAACTTGCACTTGTCGACGAACGCGGACAGATCGTTGATCTTCTCCTTGAGGGTCGGCTCTTGTTTGTTCTTCTCGGTGTACGGGTCCGCAGGCTTGGAGCCCGTGTCTGCGTTGGAGAAGCCGGAAGACATCTTGTTGTGTTGGAATTGGGGTGATTGTGTGAAGGCTGGTTGATGTTATGTGTTGTGTTTTTGGACGACGGTCTGTTGTTAAAAGTGCGTGAGAAGCAGTCCCCGCGATGACGACACTGCATGTCTCGAATCCTCGGGCAATTGAAGGATCCACTTCTTACATTCACACTGGGAACAACAGCACGTGAATGACTACATCATCGGCTCTTCAGGCGGCTGGTGGAGGCCACGTAAATGGATCACTTCCGAGCCGTGACGAACGTAGTACTTGCATCTCGCTACCAACAACAACATGTGCACTCGCCAGACCAGAACGCTGTTCAATGGCTCAACTATTTGCACGGGGATGATCCAACGCCATCCGAATTTGTAAGGACATTGAAGTGTTCAGTCGACGAGCGGTGGTGATGATATCTGTACCTTATGCTTCAAGGCGAACTAGTCCACAATCTTCCACCCACACTCCAACACTTGCGCCATAACCTCCTTCCTGGCTCATGCCTTCTCGCAGAATGGCTTGTGTGCCTTCCAATCCTTCTTCTGACAACCAGTGCCGCAGTACAGCACCTTTCCACATTTGCCGCACTTCTTCAACCCGCTCTTGGCACCAGCGTGCGCACCACAGCGTCCGCAGGCCTTCCCGACAATCTTGACCGGACACGGAATGTCCTCCCACCCCGACTCTTTGAGCTCCTCCGCATGCTCTACAAGATATCGCTTGAAGAACATCTTGAACTCCTTCGCGCTCATCTCCGCGTATTCCATCTTCGCCGCCTCCAACCCCTGACCGGCCAAAGCAGCCTTGATACCCGCCAAGCCTGACACGATAAACTCCTCCAGACTCCGAAGGCAAGGATTGAGCGATTGGTCCATATTGTACCCATCCTCCGCGCGGTACTTGAAGATTGAACCACCGTAAATCGCGTGTCCAGAATTTCCGAAGCCAGTAGATTCTGGGTCGCAGTTCGTCGTCAGTACCTCCAGCAAGATATTCTGTCCACCTTGCTCACCGCCAGGAGCAAGAATATCGTGGTTCGAGTGCTCCTCTGTAGTGTAGACGATGTCGACGCCCAGTTGTAAGAGGAGTGGGAGCGCCTGCCAGGCTGTTGCAGCAACGTGGACACTCCTGAGGGGAGCGAGGATGAACGTCGGGAGCACGTTGGGGTCGGCACGGTCGTAACGAATCGCTACGACCGCCCCTGATCCCATCATCTCGCGTAGCTGAGCTGGATTGACTTGTTGGGTGGGCTCCATGCTGACTGTGAAGCTGGTGGACTGAAGCGACGTTGACTTCTGGCTCTATTCAGCTCGTTGCTCGTAGTACTGTGCAAGATGAGGCGAACAGGTTCTGGTTGGGGATGAAAGCGAAGGGAGTTTTCGCCTACCTCCAACACCGATGACATGGAAAAGACGCGACTACTGCATGCTGCCGTGGTCTCAACGACCGTAAGATCTGACCCTTTCACCCACACGTTTGCTGCATGAAGCCACGGTCTCAGTGACGACTCCGCTCGTTTGCTTCTGTCAAGACACCAACGACGCTGAGCGAATTGTCTCTGCTGATACATACTTTCGGGATTCTGTCCTTGTCGCCTGAGACATGCAGCCTCCCGTGGTCGTGCGTCAAGACTTATCACCTTCTGACTGCAGATTGTAACGCGTCTATTTCAAGAGCCCGGACAGCCAAAACGGGTCATCTGACGTGCGAGAGTGATGCGAGTCACGTGTCTTTGCAACGGAAGTTCCTGTTCGTAGTACTAGCAGACCTACACTCAGAGCATCGCTTTCTCGATCCGCTCCTTTTCCTCCTCGTATTTCGCGATAACATGCAACATCTTTGGGTTCATCCTTGGAGGTTCGTCAGCCTCTCCATCGTAGCCAAGATCATTCGCGGGCCGCGATTCCTGAAATCGTTTCATCTCATCAACAATGAATTGGCCTGCTGCTTCTGCTACCTGGCCTAGATGTTCGTCCAGCGGGATAGTGTGCTGGCCACCTTTGATCAGAACATGCTTGACCGTCCCAACTCGCTTCCCTCCAGATCCTCCCTGTCCGGTTCCAGTTGTCTCAAGTCGAGCTTTCGTGATCTCAGGCGTCGTACGCGGTGATTTGTCCCCATCGGTGTACAATACCCAATGCCGCAGCTGAGGTAGAAGGAAGAACATTTGTCGTGGCCAAGGAGCGTAGAGTGGTGTCGACTGAATGGCTGTAGCTATATCGAGGTCCGGAACGTATCTGCGGTCCTCGTGGGTAACGTTCTCGCCGCTGTTGAGGCCAACCCCGCGATCGTTCAAACGCATGATGTGTGCTACTTCGAGTTCTTTGTACGCTACAGTTCGGACTGGGCTGCCGTCCTGTTGCGAGTTGGTTGACTGTGAGAAACGCACTTCGCGAAGTCCATGTTTGAGATATCGTTCAAGCACCCGTGGATCCCATCGACCGTAGTATGGGCTTTTCCGAATCGCCTTCTCTGCCGCAGAGCGATCCGGCCATTCCTCCCGTCGGCGTAACATACCTCGCATCTGGGCGAGCGAAACCTTCGGAAGCATTTCTGGGTAGACCGGAGGCTCGATGAGGATGAGCGAGGTAAAAAGCGAAGGGTGCAACGTCGACAGATAGGCAATTTGTGCGGCACCCATTGAGTGACCAAGTCCTATTAGCGGACGAGGCATCTCAGCGTGGAAGGTGTTAATTAGGTGTAGCAAGTCTCGAGAGTGGTCCCACCAGGAGACTTTGTTGCCCACGTTTCCAAGGTTGAGAACACTGCTCTGCCCCATGCCCGCTGAATCTGCAATCCATATGTCACGGATGTTTAGGTTGTCGCTGTTGCAACGAGCGAGGATCTCACCGAAAACGGGCTCGTAGCACTCCTTGGGAAACCCCACGCCACATGCGCTAATGATTGTCACATCGCCGGCTTCCGGATGAGGTTATTACGAGGGATGTGTTGGTTGACGTCGAGTGTGAAAGGCTGCTCCTCGTTGCGGGCACTTCCTCGATATGTTCGGAGATGAGACGCCTGGGTATGGTGTTTCCGTACTTCGAAGAGCCTTTGAGGATCCATAGTTTGTCACTGTAGAGTCAAGACGAGAGTTTTCACACGTGGTGTCTTGAAAGTATCAAACCTCTTGAACGTGCGTCGTCACCATATAGGCTAACTTGTATTGTCTTGTTGTGGTTAGTGCCTCGCTTGACCAATATGAGGCGAACGTTGAGAGAAGAAACGAAGGCAAACGCAGGACAGCACTCGAAAGAAAAGGGACCGGTTCATTAGTGTCGAGCCAGCAAAAGTCTGTTCCCACGAAGCCGCTGGTCACTCCGAGCATCGATCAGAGGCCAACGAGAGCTCATCGTTTGGTTGTGGTGAAGCTTTTAACCTTTCCGCTCATGATATGGGTATGCTGAGAACGAGCTCCCCTCACGATGGGATTGGACTTCATGATTCTCATCTCATGCAGGAAAAGCTGTGCGGTCTACTGGCCGACCCACGATACCAAGCCATCGTAACCACTGGCATGAAAGATGCTCACAGAACACGATGCCCGCTATATCGCCGCGATCGTGCCTTGACTGCGTGTTACGCGTTTCCTGGACGTGTAGACGCGACGTGAGTTCTGGGTTGTGCCAAGTCATCGAGTCTCGGATCTGATGAAGATGGCTGAGGACCACAGAGCTGGAGGTGGCCAGCAGTTTGCGACATGTGCGTTATACGTATGGAAGCGTATTGATACCTGATGTTGCATTTGTGCGATGGTAGGTCTCCGAGCGAGGTATGCTTCCGGTGTTGGACCGTGCACACTGACGTAGCTTCGATGCAGCACGAACGACCAACAAGAACTGGAGCATCTGCTTCACTGATTCGATTTCTAGGTCAAGATAACACCGGAGATTGATGAGACGGTTCACCACAAGCGCCATCAAGATGTCTAAACGAGTAAGTCGAAGATGTCCAACTACCAAACGACAATGTCAACTAAGCATGCCGCCATAGATATCTTTCAAAGTCGAGGGCAAGGTCCAAGGAGTCAACTTTCGCTCCTTCACCGTGGACAAGGCCAAGAGTCTTAACATCACCGGCAGTGTTCAGAATGCCAGCGATGGCAGTGTCACTGGTGAAGCACAGGGCACTTCATCATCGATCGACAAATTCGTCCAGCATCTGAATATGGGCCCAAGTGCAGCCGATGTCAATAAGGTCGAGCAGAAGGATATTTCGACAAAGGAGGGGGAGACTCGGTTTAGTCAGTAACAGGCGGATGTCGTGGCGCTGGTGAGTGCCAGCAGCACCCCTTTCGTCCGACGAGAGTGCGCTACTGACGTTGGGGGCAGGAGATCGTGCAACTGAAAGCCAGTATTGGCCACTCAATGCCCTTGAGCATGAACTAAGACTGCCATGCGATGTAGAAGACTGGAGCAGCTGAATTCGTGTTGCACGAAAGTCCATGACTCTCTGCTGTCAACATTCGGTTCTGCCATGGTACACATAGCTTCTGCGTGCTAGGCAGACGTGCTATCCACGTCCGGAGGTCATCTAATGAGCTGCGAGGTTGGCCCTTCATCCGACACCGCATGTCGATCGCCTTAATCGTCGTCTGAAATACCTCCTGACTTCACGTGATCCCTCGCGTTGAAGCTGCCGAAGGTGATGTCGGGTCGATTATTATGCACGTCTTCCAGTCGGGGTGGTGGATGCGCCGTCTGTTTACGAGTTAGTATACACTCTCGCTCCTCGCTGCAGCGCTTCCAGCACACCGCTAACTCTGTCTTTCCGGCGCCAACGGGACTTTCAGTTTGCAACGGAACTTGAGCGCGTGATTGGACTCGCCGGTTGCATACCGCATTCGATGACATTCCCGGTTTCTGCTGGACCAAAAATTGCAAAGGAGGCATCGGGATCATCCAAGTGCTCTGGACTTACCCTACAAAGACACTCATCGCGCTGGACAGAGACGTGCACCATCCCAGAGTATGGACGGCGTCCAATACACGAGGAGGAGACAGAAGCCCAGAAGAGGAGCGTCTCTTGCCAGGAGGTAATCCCTGAACTCGCCGCCGTCTTATGAGGATTGTGGCGATCAACATAACGCCCTCGAGAGGATATGCCTACTTAGTCCATCACGGCTTTAGGCGACAACTCCTTAAATTGGCGACCTGAAGTGCGAGAGGGCTATCTTACTTCATCAGCTTGAGAACGCGAGAATGCTGCGGGCGTAGCAGGACTCATTGCAGCAGACCTACGGAATATGAACGACATCGGCGACCTCATCAAGTTTCACACAGCGCCCCTATGGCGATACGGCGGTAATACACATCGCCTCGTTGCATTGTCATGGTCATCGATGGTATTTTTGGACGTGGCTCATGATCCAACTTCATTCTTGTTGTTCCTACATCTCCCGATGGTCACGTGCATCTCTGGAGCCACATTCGCCTCCCTTTCTCAAGGTTCTTGGATCTCTAGATGCTATCAGCACGGCGCTGATTCAGATGCTGACGATGCATATGTGCACGCCGAATACCGACAGATGTGGTAAGTCCAAGTCGAGCTCGAGGATGTAATGACTGCAGGAGCAGGCTTGTCAGCGAAGGCTCGCCGTGTCGGCCGCTCTCGGCTGCTTTCGGGATGCTGAAATAGACGAATTAAGGTTTAGCAGTGTTTGACCGCACGCGTTCACACGCCTCCATCAGCTGATGATACTTCGATTGTTTGGCGACTCCGGTCGCTGGCGACGGCGAGGTACTCCGTGTTATTAACATGTGGCATTTGGGTAGCACAGGCTGACAGAGTGATCCTTCCTTAACAATTCCGCGGTAGTGATTCACGAATAAAGGATAAGTTTGCCTCAGCTCTTTCTTACCTCACATTCCTTCCTCATAGCAATATATCTGATCGGTCAAGCCTGTGATATCACAAGGAAACCCTGACTCATATCCGCGAATCTGTCGTTCAACCTTGCGGACATTCGACCACCAATACCGCTTACGAACCTTTACCAACCGCACTCATGCAGTGCACACGGACGACAACTGCACATACGATCATCTCAAAACAGTCCGCTGCTTCGGCTTTCAGAGCACTCAATGGCGGCGTGACCCCGACCTCCGGCTCAAGACCCGCCTTCATCCTCGTACAACGCCAATATGGCGCGCCACGACGACAGTTCAGCGTTACGCCTCAGCGGCATCTCAAGAGCTCTAGTAACCTATTGATTAAAGAGTTCTTCCCGGTGAAAGAGTCAGAGCACATCAAGAAGACGCCACCAGCATGGCACCACCCGATCTACAGCGAAGAGCAGATGAATCTAGTGGGGCCTTCCCATCGAGCCACAAGGAACTGGTCCGATTGGGTTGCTCTGATAATGGTGAGGGTCTTGAGAGGGGGCTTGGACCTTGCCAGCGGATATAAGCATGACAAGGCTATTGCGCTGAACAAGAACGATCCAGCCGCTGCCACACAGAAGTTCGCGATGAACGAGAGGAAGTATCTGGTCCGCAACATCTTCCTGGAGTCTGTAGCAGGTGAGTTTGACACCAAGAGTTATACTTGATGCACTTCGTGCTAATAGACTGCCTAGGTGTACCTGGCATGGTTGCCGGGATGCTACGCCATCTGCACTCGATGAGGAGAATGAAGCGAGACAACGGCTGGATGGAGACACTCCTCGAAGAGTCATATAACGAACGAATGCGTAAGCAAGCTCCTCCTCTCCCCAGTACTCGCTCTTATTAGCGCTGACCTATTGCAGATCTCATGACCTTCCTCAAGATGGCCGAGCCCGGCTGGTTCATGCGTATCATGGTCCTCGGCGCCCAAGGTGTCTTTTTCAACGCCTTCTTCGTCTCCTACCTCATCTCGCCACGCACTTGCCACCGCTTTGTCGGCTATCTCGAGGAGGAAGCAGTCTTGACCTACACCCGCGAGATCGAGGACATCGACGCAGGGAAGCTGAATTCGTGGGAGAAGATGCAAGCACCGGATCTGGCGGTTCAGTACTGGAATATGCCGGAGGGTCATCGTTCGATGCGGGATCTTTTGCTCTACATCCGCGCTGATGAAAGCAAGCACCGGGAGGTCAACCATACGCTTGCGAACCTTGACCAGGAGAACGATCCGAACCCTTATGTGAGCAGTTACAAGGATCCGGCGCATCATCCGCATCCGACGAAGGACTTGCTACACCAGCGGCCGCAGGGGTGGGAGAGGGACGAAGTCATTTGAGGTGTGGGATGAGTAGGATGGATGTTATTTGTTATCGTTCAAGCGGATAGAATGGCTGGACTTGTCTCTACTCTCGATTATGTGAGTCCGCAGGCGTTTCGGACCTGGCAAGGATGAGCCTGAAGCACGTTGACACAGCCGATGTCTGTCTTTCCGAAGTGGCAGATTCTGGTGTCAACTGATTGCTGACAGTGTGTTCTGACCTTGAAACAATTCATGGGGCTTGGTTTTGCTTTATCGGCTGTGTAGACGTTGTGCTTCCAACTTCAAACCGTCCTCAGTCCGCAAGAATCATGGAACTAACATCAGCGTAGTCTTTCCAGAAACGTCGAACGAAGGAATTCCGGCAGCCAAGAGGCTGGCAAATGGAATGTACTCTTGTTAGATCGTACCGAGCATGCCTATCCTGACACCGAAGCCCGCAGGTAGCTGAAAGTACTCAACATCGGCCCACTAATATCTTGGGCCCTTGGTGCCGGTGTACCGGGCTGGAAGAGAAAGATGTATCGAACCATGATCCTACTCTCGTCCGTCACAACATGCACGTTGCTACCTCGATCGCTATTGTCGTTGCCCGCATGCTCACAGCCCAGAACCACTGCCGCGTTCTGGAAGTCTGGTCGAGATCTGAAGAAGGCTTCGCTGCTTGCCGACGCCAGTGACCCCGCGATGGACCAGGCGACACCAGGATTGTTAGTGAGATAGATTCCTTGCCCGTGGGCCTGACCATGCTTCATCAGGTCTGTTCCGCTCAGTACACGCAGGCCTTGCGTGAGGATTGAGTACAGCCGATCCATCGATGTTCCATGGAAGAGGACATTCCGCGGCTGGATGGCGGTGTGCTTCGCAAACCTCACCTCCACCTCCGGACTGGCGTCCACAAGTAAGAATCGGTGTATCTTGGCCATGTGCGGGATCTTGAACCGGCCCGTCGCGGAGATGAGAAAGCCACGATAGCTAACGCACAACCACGAGAGGAGTAGCTCCGCTTGGGGTCCGGTGCGCTTGAGCTTCCGACCGGTATTTGGCGCCTTCGCCACCGTACTGGTGGATGACAGTGAGTTCAACAGAGCACTCAGCTTTGTCGGATCTTTCAGCTTTGCAGGACACTCTGGTAAGAGATCGAGCTTGCCAACGACGGCTGTTGCGAACACCGATGTCAGCAACAGATCTACCACACGTCCGTCGTTGCGCACATCTTCAATCCTCATGTCAAGGTCGCAGCGCAGAAGCATCTTAGCGCAGGCTGCATTGGTACAGTAGGTCGGTCTGTGCAATCGAGCACTACCAGCCGCTAGACAGATCATACACCGACTTCCGCTCGACCGCATCAGCACTTGGACCGCCTCGTATAAGGTCTTGATCGAGAGGTCATTGCTCTCTTGCATGAGATCCCAAAGCCCTTGGGTCACGATGTATGCTAGTCGTGTGAGATTGCCGTTGCAGTGCGACTTTTCCGGACAACAGTTCGTCTCAACCCAAGAGCGATCTGACGTCGCTACGCTCGACCCGTGGTTTCGGATGTGAACGCAGAATCCGTCTATTAGACCAGCATCAGTCGTTCGGAGATACACCGAAAGTGTATCACTCTCCTTCAGGCCGAATGCTAAACGCTGGACGGCGTTCAATTCAAGATCCGAGAGAGGGAACATGAGCTCGAGTCGGTCGTCTGCCGTTGCATCAACGAAGCTGATCAGGTCGTGAGGCAGGTCCGTTGTGAGCGCTGCAACACCGCGCGGCTGCTCAAGACCCAGCTCTTCTGTCATCGCCATTACATCTACGGGGTCTTTGCGCTTCAGCACCATGCGGGCTTGTTCGAGCTGCTGCGTCTTCGCCACCAGCATGGCAACACGCCTCGCAAAGTCTTTCTCTCCTGGAGCCAACGACGATACCGATGGCTTGAGATCAGTGGTCATGTTAAGCTGAAGTACGCCTGCCAGACTGAGAAGGGCATGCTTCGTGCCATCTTCGATTGCTGCTATCCGCATCCATATTGTAAGTCGAACACATGCTACAGCTCGGCTTTCAGAGCAGATGGCCATCAGACTCTGGCACTGTACAAAGCCAGTACTGCTCACATCCTCGATCGCGAGTACTGCCCTTGGGCCTTTCGTGGACCCACATATACTTATCGACAGGATGATGTGGTGCATCAGCTCTTTTCGGTCTCTCAAGGTCTGGCGCCCAAGACAGTGCAGCACCACAGAGAGACGCTGCTGCTCTGCGGTGTCCCGCTCCGTCACGATCATCTGGTACATATCACTGGCATCATTGTCATGCTGCAGTGTTTCAAGGGCTGGTTTGACTTCGTCAAGCTTTGTAACCCAGTCACGCGTGGAGTCTAGGCCTTCGATGCTGTCGCCAACAACATCATGTAGCTGCAAGATCCATATTCTGTACGGCGAGAATGGAGAGGATGTGAATTTCCTGCCGTTGATGTCAATGCCATGAAACTTGAGGATGGTTACCAGCAATGCCTGCCAGCACTCGGGCGTCTTGGACTCCACGTACAGAGACCAGATTGCATGGGTCAGCGGGATGATCATATGATATTCACCACTCCGGACGGCCGTCAAAGACTGGCCGAGAGTTTGCGCAATCGCTGGATCGACAGCCTCTAGGCTTGTGATGCACTTGATACGATGTTCGTGGTCCAGAATCTCGGTTAGACCGATTGCAAGCGCCGCCTCCCGGATTTCTCGCCATGGTCCACTCATCCAAACGGCATGAAGAGCAGCAGGAATAGCAGTGGACTGCTCATTGTTGCATTGCCCACCTGCAACGAGAGACTCGATATACACTTCCACCAGAGCCGCGAGGCGGCTATCTCTGTATTCGTCTGCGACGTTGACCGCGTACTGCAGGTCGTGGACGGCCGCCAGCTGCTGATCGGACACCGGAGAGCGACATCGACACATAAAATCGGCCTCCAAGCTGGGTTGGAGCAAGGTTGACGACAATACTGATGTACGCAACCTCCACAGGCGGCTCGCTTGCGCTATCCAGTTGCCCATCATGATGAGATCTGTTCGAAAGGCTCCAAGCTGTAGGCTCTCCGCTGATGCGACACAAGCGGCAACCTCTTTCTGTAGGCAGCGGCGCATTGCGCCGAAGATATTGCTGGAGAGCGCGTTCAGACCACGGACGACTAGAATATCTGATCCCGGAGGCAACGATACGGGTTGCGACATCAACAGATCGATCAATTTCGGCTCCAGGGCCATGGTGATAGCCTGCCAATCTGTCAATGGCTGCAGATCGAGGCCATCTCTAGCAATGAGATACTGGAGTAAGGCCGCCTGTCTTTGCTGGACCGCGACTGCAGCTGTGTCGAGAAATCGGTTGACGAATGCGCCCAGGAGTTGTTCGGTATCGCCTACGATCAAGCCTACAGCTGGTGTATATCCTTGAGACTGCAGCCAAATTACTAGCTGTTCGCTTCGGATCATCGCTTGCCACACTGAGCCAGCGCTCTTGACATCCTCACTAGTATTAGGTCCCTCCAGGAGGAGTAAGTTGGCGAAGGGATTATTTGCAGCGATGTCTGCCCAACCCTGCAACCGGGCTTCATTCGGTCTCCAACAAGCCCACGCTTGCCAGCCGTTGAAGTTCGAGTCGAGGAGTCCCTTCAGCTCACCGTCGGCAGCCTTGTTTCGGGAAAGGACTTGGCTGTACCAAATTGCAAGTCTGCATGCGGCCAAACCCACAGCACCTCTCGACAGCGCATCCCTGAACGCCGCAAGAGCCACTTCAATGCCTTTGATCGCCCTCTGGGTCACAGTCCGCCCGACCTCTACCAGTCTGCTGTCGAATGGCGTGTCAGTACGCCAGGCGTCAAACAAAGCTTCAGCACTCTCGGGTCGCAGATGTTGTGTCTCGAGATCTTGGGCCACGGGGACGGCGGCAGCGGCGAAGCCTTGATCGTGGAGGATGAAGACGTCATGACGGATTTGGGCGGCGCTGACAAAGGCTTGTAGGTAAGACACTGCGCCATTAAGGCTCTTCACGTCGACCGGGAACTTCGTGATCATAATCCTCTTGACAGCATCAGGAGACAGCTCTCCTACACACGCAGCGAAGGCTACCTCCTTCGACGGATGATCACGTATCAGGTCCTCGAGCGCCTTATCGGTTTCTTCCTGTGGTCGTTTTCGACGTCCGAGGTACTCCTTCGTGAAAGTAGCGAGTTGAGCTCGAGGAAGTAGATGACCGTCGGCGAGGGTGAGCGTTGATGTGCCAGAATTGACACCGCCAGCAGCAGCAGAATCGACACGAAGATGCCATTTCGAGGCTTTCCGACGTTTGAGGAACGACATCGATTGTACTGACTCCGACAGCAGGCTGATCCAGTGCAATGGCTGTAACATCTTCCGTTCTTCCCAAAGCGGGACATTGAGCGCTTGATGCTTTCCCAAACGTTGACTTGCTAACGAGGTTCTTTCGGTGCGAGTGTCTCGATGCTATCAAGGAAAGCTGCGAGCACTGAGCACTGCCGCCTCAAATGCCTTTGCCTCTCGGCTGAGGCGATACAGGCTAAGCAGCGCTCTCTCGGTAGGCCGCATACTGTGTGCCACGTCGTTGACCAACTAATACTTCGGACTCAGCCTTGCAGTAGCGTAAGACAAAGAGGACTCACAGATGCGTTCATGAGTTCGCAAGGCTCGCTGCCTCAGTCCGCCATACAGGTTGGCTAAAGTGGCGAACGGTAAAGAAAGCCTCGTCAAGGATTCAGGGAGCCTTGTGCAATCTTTACCGTGTGACATGTATTCAAATCTCAAGGTAAGTGGCCGTCTTCTCAGGCCTATGAATACACAACGTTTGTTTGTGTCTCTAAGAGCCCGAGAAACGTTCATCTTGACTGCGTCTTCCTGTTCTCTGCTTGAAAGTTTTCTCTTCACATCAACCTTTCGGTTCGACGACACTGGTTGACTGAGGCATTAACGTATATTTTACAAGCTGGACGTATTACAGTAGTCGGCTGTCGGCCTGGGGTGCTTTAATGGCTGATCGACGATAGCAATTTTTGTTCTAAGTTTCCTGCGGAAACCACCCATCGTTGGATACTGTACAAGACCCGAAAGCTGTGAAAACGATTTACACAGGGACTCACAATCCAAAACTCCACCTCCGTTTTACTTGGGCAGCTCGAATAGGAAGGTGTGATAACGGAAACGCCTCCCGGATACGCTTTTATCTCGCCTGCAACGACGCAAGTTACCAGTCTAGCGCTTACGACGCTCGGGCTTGCGCTCATACTCAATTCGAGACGTCACACTAGCCACAAAAACCAGACGGTCGTTAATAAGAGCGGCGGGCCACATCTTTCTGCATCTTGGTAAACTGCCAAGTCCATCTCTCGAAGCTTGTCGAGCTTGTTTGCAACCCAAGCTCCGTACGATCCAATGGCGGCATTGTCTACTTTGATGCTGGTATGGTACAGCATCTGTGGCTTCGCATACGCTGCAGCCAGTAAATCCTTCACCATCGTATCTCATCGCGAGACCGCTGATGCCGGACTTCTGCTTCGAAAAAGGCAGACTGGCAGTCTTCCCTCCGAGCTCGGCAAAAGCTTGTACTGGTTCGGGAACTTCTCTGTTGGGAATGCGGAGTCAGTCAGGCTGCTCATCGACACTGGGTCAACGGACCTGTTGATGAACAAAGGAATGTGAGGATATATGTCGTCGCCTGCAAACAGGATATGAGCTGACCCCTTCCAGATATAAGCCATCAAAGCATGAGAAACCCTACAAAGGCCATAAGAACTTCACTATCACCTACGAGGGTGTCAATCGGGCCGGGTTCGGCTTCGAGACGCTCAATGGCACCACCATGACGGATACCGTTACTGCCGCCGGCTTGACCGTCGCTAATCAAGCCATGGGCAACCTGTTGTCCTACAAGTATTTTGATGTACCACAGCTCCCGTATGCGATGCAGGGAGATGGCATCATCGGCTTTGCTGGACCCGGCTCGAGTTCTTTCAAGCCTGGAGCTAACTCGTGGTTCTGGAATCTCTGTGATAACAAGGCCATATCTCAGTGCAAACTCGGCTTGTTGTTCGGTCAGTCATCAGATTTATAGTACGGTCAGATGGCAGCAGCTAAAACTCTTGCTAGGCACAAGCGGCAAAGGCCTCACAGTCGTCGGCAAGCTCGCGAAGAAGTATCTCAAGGGCGATCTTATTACGGTGAAAGACCCTAATAATGGATACGTAATCAAAGGTGATATTACTGTCGACAATAAGATCGTGCTTAAGAACCAGACGATCATCATGGACGTTGGAACGGACAACATTCAAGGGTATTAAGCGTTACTGCCCCCACCAATATACTCGTCCGAAGGCTAACACTTTACCTATACAGTCCGCTTGGAGCAACCCGAAAGATCTTCAAGCTGCTCGGGTATGAAGGCCACGAGAGAAGCGGACCAAACTTATTCGACCCCTCACACCCAGTCAAAGATCTAACAGCCTTCTTCGCTTGTGACGGCCCTCCAACGATCGGCTTCAGCTTTCCTGCCGAAGTAGAACTCAAAGCGGGCCAGAAGGCGAGGAATTTCAACGTCTCGCCGAAGGTCTGGGATGTATACGACCACGGCAAGAACAACTGCACTTCCATCCTCGGAGGCACCAATGCTCTTGACGGCGAGGAAGGTTCGGGTGGTGCGTGGCTCTTGGGCCAGCCCTTCTACGCTGGATACTACATTGATTTCGACCTTACCGCGAAGACGATTGGGTTTGGAGATTTGATAGATCCCACTATGGCTAGCTCTACCTAAGACGCAGCCAAAAGGTTTTTCGAAAGTGAGATCAATGTACATCCTCGTGCAGCTCACCTTTGAATCTTTGAATGGGCTCCCGAGGTCCGATGCCCTTTTTTCTGTTCTGTGCTCTCCCGCCTCTGCCTGCCCCAACAACGTGATATCAGACCGTGGCATTCATCGTTAGATATGGCATTGAAACCAATCCTTGGCCCTTTCCCAGAAACTCAGCAGCCTGCTTCACCAGATCCCCAGCCTTGTGAAAGCAAATTCGATTCCCTTTCGCATCCCTTACCGCATCCCCGATTGTATCGTCAAACGGTTGCCGGGTATGACTGTCCACCGCCGGCACCTTCAACTTATCGATTGTCTCCCTCTCCATCTCCGGCAACGTCGCCACATAGCTCAGAAACTCGTCCACAGCTGCATAACTAGGCGCGCTGTTCTCAGTGTCGTCGCTCAGCAAGACTGCTGCCATCGCCTTCAGCCGCTTGATTGTCTCCGGCCTTACGCCGTGTTTGAGCTTCTTCTGCTCGATTTGTACGGCCGCGACGTCCTTACCGAGGGGGTGACGGATGATGGCTTCGATGTCGGCAACGGAGAAAGGGTCCTTGGTTAGTGGATTCCGAAGTGCGCCTTTGGAGGCGTTTATGGCTTGGACGAGTTCGGCCATATCCCAGGCGTAGTTGTCTTCGCTCACCCAGAAGTTGGCTCGTGGTATGTCGGAGACAGGGTCGCCGAGCATGGTTTCGGTGTTGTTGTAGGTCTTTTTGAGAAGTTCGTGTTCAATGTGCATCAACGCATCGGAGGATAGATGGGCCAGCTCCTTAGGCAGCGCCGAGCGTAGCGCGACGACTCGTTTTCGGAGAGTTGCTCGTACTTGTTCATCGTCCACGGTAGTGCCTAAGGTCCTTTGCCAACGAACGACATCTTCGAAGTCCTTGATCACAGTCTCCAACGCACCTCCCCGGTCGCTTCGTACTGCTGTCGCAACCGCGCTCACACTCGCGGGCACTCCACCGTAGCCGTTTTGCACGCCAGCTACAGCTGACGTCGAATTAGCCACAGGCTTCCTAGCCGGCTTCTTGCCCTTCCCAGTAACTGCTGGACTTCCCATCGCAGTTGAACAATAGAAGCCCTTCTCCACCGTTCTTCTCGCGACCGAGAACATCCTCCCCTCACACAGCGCAGCCAGATCCGCCATATCCTGCCCGCAATCCATGTCCGGCGCCAACTGCTGAAATATCACCATCTCCTCCAACAACGCCTCAGCTTCACTGCGAAGCGCCACTTAACCTTCCTTCAACTGCTCAACACTCCAAACTTGGTTTCCTGCATCACCCATATCCATAGCGACATAAGGTGGTGGTGGGGTAGCATCACTCGCACCGTTTCTTTTCCGCGATGGCCACGGTGGGCGCCCCTCCACCTCTCTCGTAAGATCCGCTGCAGCGTCCTCCCAACCTAAATTGCGGTACTGGTCGATGAGCATACGCTTCGCCTCGACATTGTTCGGATCGGAGTCGAGAGCTTCAAGAAGTTCGTCGAGGAGGGATTGTTGACCCCACGGGACGGAAGGGCCTGCGACTGCCATTCTTCACACGTACACCCTTTCACTGGAGGGACAGACGGGAAGATGGGAGTCTTGTGTCTTTTGCTTGAGAACGATGGAGTAGAAGAGAGGTAGAAGGCTAAGGACATCGCCCTACCTCCCAACACCTAGCCTTCTGCCCCTCCAAGTAGTACACCAAAGCGATGGGCGAGGCATCTGTGCATCACCTACCTCAGGCTATGCGCGCCTTGTCCCTCAACGAAGCATGTCTGCACCTCCTACGCACGCTTTACCCTTCGCCCTGCACGCAGCCGACGTTCTCGTCCCAAGGAGCTCGAGATGCCTAGATCCGAACCACACCAGCGAGCCAAGCCGCTGCTTGTATAACGATGCCGGAGGCGCAAGGCTGAGTGTCGAGGGACACTGTCAAGCGCAAGGCTGAGGTCTCACACGGATAGGTCAGGCCGTTATACGAGGCAGCACCCCTTGGGAGCCTTGATGCCTTACCTGATGTGGAGCTGCTTATTGGCCCGCGACACGCGGGAGCTAGCTCAGGTCCTCCCGCACACCCGAAGAAATCTGGTGTGCAGCCTTGATGGCCTATGATATCACTAGCTAGTTGATTGGCCCGCGAAACGCGGGAGCTAGCTCAGGTTCTCCCGCACCCCCCGATTTCCTCTCAATAGACAATGTTGTTAACGCAAGAACGAAGAATGAAAGTGTGGGTATGAGTTGTTTGTGGAGGCTACGAAACAAGTAAGAGCCAGTTGTGTTCATCTCATGGCACCCCACCTTTGCCATGAAAGAACGAGTTGCAAACCACCTCCCAACTCCTCGCTAAACCCCCAAGCACTCACTATCCGGCAAACTCCAATTCCTCTTTACGGGCAATGCGCCGTTGAGCCTCTCCCAGACTGATTCGTTGGCGCGAGCGAAGTTGCCACGCTCGAGCGAAGGAGAAACATAGGGCGATGATACCGAGGAGGAGGACGCAGATGATGTTGAGTACGAGGAAACAGGGCACCCCTCCCAGCCAGGAGGCGAAGGACCGTCGCTCCAGTCCCGCTGCGATCCCGGAGTCATAGGTCTCCGTAAGACGCCTCGTATTCGGCTCGTGCAGCGATATCAGCAAAGTGCTCGTTCAGCTCCTCGTCGCTGAACGGTGTGACGGTGTCAGAGCCTGCTCTCCGCGCCATGACGTCCGAGTCTATGAACCAGTACTCCCGATCCTGGTCGTGTTTTGCATCAGCTACAATGCCTGCTAGTTCGTCTTCTGCCCAGGGGAGGATCCATTCATTGAAATCGTGGAGTGCCTCCATACATTGAAGGTACTCCGTCAGGTCCTCGTCGCTGAACGGGCCGGGTTCTGCGTAGTGTCTTCTTGATACGGCGCATTGCAGACGCTTGGGGATAGGTAGTGGTTCCGCCTATGAAATCGGGGCGCCCAGCTGTTGCCGCAGAGCAATTATTTGGTCCCGGGGACCCGGGTCGAGGCGAAGGATGTCGTCGCGGGACATGGCGAGGACCTGCTGGATGAGTTGGGCTTGTGGGTCATTGCCACCTGCCACAGGCGCGGGCACAGCTTGAGGTGGCGGAGGATGGTAGGCTGGCTGTTGTGCTGGAGGAGTAGGCGCATAGCCTGGGTGAGGTTGCGAGTGCTGCTGGTAAGGATTGAATTGTGGTGGCTGGGCAGCGTAGGGGTTTGGTGGTGGCTGTGAATAAGTTTGCGGTGGTTGTTGGTATGGTTGTGGCGGCATTGGTGGAGCTGCCTGTTGTGGTGGAGGTGCTTGTGCTTGTTGCTGGATCAGGGAGCCGATGATATTGGTATCCACTAATCCGAGCAGAAGTAAAGCCTGGAAGATGGCGTAGCTGAGCTGTGGTGCGGCAGAGAGGAGTTGTGTAGCTTTGGCTGGGTCGGTCATGCTAAGATTCTTCATCTGGCTGAGGATGTCGAGAAGTTGTGCCGGTGGAATGGCGTTGAGTGTCCTGCTGATGGCGTCGGGTGCGGTCATGCCTGGATCGAGTGGTGCACCTGGCGGCAATGGAGGCAGCGCATCGCCTTGCTGCTGTGTCGGCATCGGCGGCATCCCGTTCAACGCACCTCCTCCACTCATGTTCATCGCGAAATGTGCTGGTGGTGGTGCCCTCCCACTCCCTCCATCTCCACCATGCCCTGCACCATCCCTCTTCCCACCCGAGTTATCGTTGCTGTAATCGACCTTCAACTCCCGCCCCATAATCTCAAAGCCATTCAGATTCCGCACTGCCGACGCTGCAGCGTCCACATCGCCATACTCGAGGAAGCCGAAGCCCTTGGGTTTCCCGGTCTCCTTGTCGTACACCAAACGGAAGTTGAGGACAGCGCCGATACGGCCGAAGATGTCGCAGATCTGCTCTTCGCTGACGCCATATGGGATGTTGCCGATGAAGACTACACGTCCGCCTTTCTCGCGGGTGGCCATGGTCGCGTGCGTGTGAAGATGTGTGAAGACTAGTAGTTGTGCGCCCTTTGCAACTGTGATGTCGCGAATAGTGATTGACCTCGCTGTAGAGATTGGTATAGCAGTGCTGCGGCCAGTGTCGTCTTGCAGTAATTGGGTGGTGAGTGGAGTTGTCAAAGAAAGGTTGTGGTTGCGGAAGCTTTTGATATGGCTAGTTACGGCGGACTAAGTCGACCTAAAAGGACATGGAATTAAAAGTGAATGTAATTGGCTCCATAACGTAAGGATTATATGCTATAAGTCACCGGCGTAATACTAGATTAAAAGGAGTAGTAGAGTACCTACGGGGTAGTAGCAAAAAAGACTACAATCCCTATAATGCGGAACGGGTAAGCTAGCCCCGATTGGATCTAGCTTATTAAAATTAAGGTTACGGCTAATTACGGATGGTGGACGCTAGATAAGCAAACCCTAGTCGCGTTAGCTAATTACGTACAAAGCTACAAGTCGCAACTTTAACTATCTATCTATCTATCTATCTATTTTCTATCTATAGTACGCGTCGAAAAGTTAAGATAGAACTAAAACAGATAGATAGACAGATAGCTAAAGTCGCGACTCGTAGCTTTATACGTAATTAGCTAACGTAACTAGGGTTTGCTTATCTAGCGTCCGCTATTAGCCGTAACCTTAATTTAAATTAGGCCTAGCTTACCCGTTCGAGAAGATGAGATAGAATTTGTACGTACGTATTTACCTCTCCTTACTTCGCCTACATTACTATATCTAGACTAGTTAATAACGACTAAGGGAGCGTTGTATAGACTACTTACATTACGTAGTTACAAAAAAAAGAGCTCTAACTAGCGTCGTCGACGCCACCGTACTAGTCAAGCTATTTTAATTCCATGTCCTTTTGGGTCGACTCAGTCCGCCGTACTAGTCTGTTCGACAAATCCCTGCGGCGGCGAAGACCTCACCCCCGAGCCTTGCATTCACTTCACATTGACTTCAATCTATACAAGGCCGACCCCCATCACCACCACCATGTCTCAACGTGCCCTCCGACTCCCGATCCGCACACTTACCTCCCGCAATGGCGCCCAATGGACCTGCCGCCGCTGCCTGGCCACCGAATCCATTACCCCCTCCCAAGCCCCAATGCCTCCTCCACAGAAGAAGGATCCGAACGAGGCATCCAACTACGACCCGTCCCTCCCATCAAACCAACGCGACTATCGTCTCACCCCGACCGACTTCTACCTAAAACGCCACCTCCCCCAGCGAATCCCAGATCAATATCTCCAGCACTCCACCTCGCCAATCCTCCACCCGGAAGAGCAGACCCAGCGCGAGACGGTGTCGAAGCACAAACGCATCATTGGCGTAGTGGTGAGCGCGGGTAAGATGGATAAGACGGTTAAAGTGCGCCTGCCTACTCAACGATGGAATACGCGGATCCATAAGGTACGTCCCCCCCTCCCTTCAAACCCTCTCTTGTTCCCTCGCTAATTGTAGTGTCGGTATCAGTACTTCGCAGCCTACACCCAACACCTCGTCCACGACCCCAACAACTCCCTCCACACCGGCGACGTCATCGAGCTCCACCGCCTGCGCGTCAGCACCATCGTCCATCACGTCGTCGCCCAGATCGTGAGCCCGTTCGGCACGCCCATTGAGGAGCGCCCACCGGTGCCGAGTCCGGATGATCGGTTGGCGGTGTATAAGCAGAAGCGGTTTGCGAAGCTCAACCGCCGCGCGCTGCGGACTCGAGCAGCTCAAGGCAGTGCAGAGGCGATTCAGGAGTTGAGGGAGATGGGGCTGGACCCGGGTAAGGGTGTGGAGGCGGGGAAGGGCGAGAAGGCGAATTTACAGCGCGGGGTGGGGAGGAAGAGGACGCCTACGGAGGGGGCTATTCTTGGGGCCAAGGGGCAGAAATTGCCAGAGGGCGTTTTGCCGGGTGGGAAGCATGCGGTTGGCAAGATCAATGAGCGGGCGCAGGGGAATAAGGGGAAGACGTTAAAGTACGAGGCGCAGGCGGTGGAGAATCTGGCTGAGGCGGGTGAGAAAGGGGAGGAGTCTGCGGAGCAAGGGTTGGATGCCGAGAGTCTGGTGGATGGGGAGAGGCAGGGACCGCTAGTGAAGAGGGAGGGGGTGAGGGATAGTACTCATGGGTCGAGGCCGTAGAAACAGCGATATTCTTCGCGTTACCGAGAGATCAAGAGCACGATGTCGTGGTGTGAAAAGTTCGCGCTCAATGGACATCTAGTACTTTTCAATCTCAAGCCCTCCACCAATGCTGCTGTACATCGTGCTAACCAAACCCTGTCCACTTGCATGGGACAGCGGCCGGGAACGATACTTCTAGCACAAGAACAAGATGCGCTGGACTTGTAACGTGTATGGAGACATGCTATATTGCTACAAGTATCATGCGCAAAAAGATCTAGCGGTAACGATCACTGGGTAGGTGTTGCGTCCAGTCCTCATGACCACGCTCTGGACGGCCGCAAGGGACCACGACCAATGTAGCAAAGCTGATCCAGCATATCCGGTGTATCAGCATGTGTGCTCTCCGAGCGCCATTTGGCTGCCACAAGGTTTGCCTTTAGCCATATCTCCACCGCATCTGGACACTCGCCATCGCGAACGGCATCAGGAAACCTCTCGCCTACAGCATGAGCTGTCGCACCTGCCTCCAAAAGCAGCTGGACCATCTTTGCAGACCCATGGTGTAGAGCTGTCAGGAGTGCTTTATCCAGGTCAGGAGTCTCTTCACTCTCAAGGATCAAGGATTCTGGCTAGAATTTCGAGGTTGCCGGATTCGCAACATAGCTGCAGCGACGAGCAGTTTGGGTACGAGAGGCACATGAAACGAAGGAGCTCGATACCGAGACCGGGATTGATAGCCACGTCCAGCGGTCGTAGCCCATTGTTATCCTTTGTCGTGAGCAGCGTACGATTGGACCCGAGTAGAGCTTTAGCAGCAAGCTTTGATCCGAAGGAGCATGCCCAGTGAAGAGGATTCCAGCCAAATTTATCAACTGTGTTGCTGTCGAGTCCAGCATCGATGAGGTACTGGACCATGGTAGGCGTTTCGAGAACCGCAGCCAGCGGGAACAGTCGATCCCTGGTGTTCTCAAAGAGTAGCTGATCGAATCTGTTGAGACTGTGCGCGATCGTAGGTATGTTCAGCTCCTTCCGGAGATGATCCCGGACGAGCTGGAATTTGGCAACATCACCAGCAGCGACTGCATGGACGGCAGCATTGATGGCGACCATCTCCTCTTGCCAACGGTCTTGGAGCTTGGAGAAGACGCTCTCCACGTGGGCCAGCCCTTGAATATGAGTATGGATGGTCGCAGCTACATCTACCTTATGGATCTCGAGCATTTCTGCTGCTTGACAGCAACGAAGATTGGCAATCGCGTGGTACTGGAGCTGGCAAGGATGAACATCGGCCACTCCATCACCTCCTATAATGTGAGCAGTACGTGGAGGCGTCGCAAGCCGAAGATCGAGGTGTGGCCACTCCAACCGCAAGCGTTCAACCTCGTCTTGCAAAGATGTCGTGGATGGAGGAGGCTATGACGGTTAGCACGCTTATTACGTATTCTCCACGTTCTGTACATACCGTGAAGGCACTTTCCACAGTCCAATGACCATATCTATCGTAATCAAAACACGAGTCTTCGTCGTGGTCACTAATGCCTTCCTGCTGTGGCTGATTCGGATTTCCGTCTTCGATGAAGATAGGTCGGGTGAGGTCGCCAAGTTCTTGTTCGTTGCCGGATCGCATGCTGGAACCTCCACCCATTTCAGAGTTAGTGTCGCTGACAGTGTGTGACTCGTCTTGTCTATCATCCATCGGGACGGTTATGAACTGGTCATGGTCCACCTCGACGACATGATTGTGAAAGTCCGCAGTGGAGGGCAATTCGATATCAAAGTCCAGCTGCCATGGGAGCTCCATTGCGCCCATCCATACTTGGTCTTCCGGCGTTTGGTCAAGCAGAGTCGTACTAGGAGGCGCCATGCCTTGTAGAACAAGCCTCCCAGGCGATGGCTTTCGGGAAATGCAGGCCGCGGAGTGCTGCTTAAGATAGTCTTTCCGGAAGGGCTGCGAGCATGTGGTGCACAGTCCCATGCCATTGCCGTGGTGATTCTGCTCGTGTCTCCTCCGTATGTCAGGACGAGCAAATGTCTTGGAGCACTTGGAGCATGGATAGATCTCCATAACTTCCGCGTGTTTGGATCGCACATGTCGAGTGAGCGAAGATGGCCGCGTAAAGGCTTCCGCACAGTGTGGGCAACGGGCAGTCATATCAGCGGGTTTCAAAAACTCGAGACAAGGTGGCTGGTAGTTGAAGAGCAATCTCGACGACTGGCCAAGGGGCATAAAGACGACCGATCAGCCATCTTTAAATGACTGAGCGCCGCCAGAGTCGACTGCGCAGTGTTGAGGAACGGCACTTTTGCGACTTCACAGAATGATAGGCTTCACATTGTGCTGCACCGCCAGGTGGATGGTAACCAAGTAAGAGCGCAAAGTCGAGCAAGGCAAACGAACGAAACTCGCGGTGAAGGTCTAACCAAGGTCGTGGTTCCCCCTGGGGAACCTATGGTGGGCTGTAGCGACATAAAAGGACAGAATTCAAATTTAGCTCTCCTTATATAGTAGCTTCTACTAGCGTTAACTGGCGCTATATATATCTTTTTTTTATACTCTTTAAGTATATTAGTACTATATAATAGTAGTTCTGTCGAAATAATAATATCTAATTATAAGATTTATTATAAAGTTTATCTATACGTATCGTATATAATAATAATAGCTACTATTTATATAGGCTCTATTACTACTTACGTTTACTACGAGTACTATTTAATATTATTATATAATATAGGTATATACTCGTAAGTAGGTTATATATAATATTTACCCTCTCTTACTTATATTACGCTTATCTACTTCTTCCTTACCTTCCTTTTTTAATACTAAACTTTATATTATAGCTTATCTACTATATTATATTCTCTTTTCTATCTATTATTATTTAGATCTCTTATATAAAAGCTTTATTCTTATATCTACTATTATTATACTAGCTAAAATTAATATTAAGAAGTATATCTTTATATTAGATTTAGAGAAATAAACTCTAAGGTATATTAACGTTAGGAAAAAGAAGGTAAGGTAGCTTTTTAGTAAGGAGAAGATAAGTTTCTTCTAATATTATATAGCTTATAAAGCTTAGTTTTATACTTAGTCGTAATTAGCTTAAGTTCCTTAAGAAGGCTAAAGAGAAAGCTAGTTATAAAGAGGCTAGAATTTAGCTTAATAATATTAATAAAAATAAGACTTTTACTATTACTAACTACCCTATATATATTAATACGCTATTAATTAGGATATTATATATATAATACTAAAATATACTTTTAGCTACTCGCTAACGTACGTATAGTAGTACGAAATTACTACTTAGGTATAATAATTATAAGAAGTATATATA
>JAABUL010001340.1_pt1 | contig 47544 bp, 93 predicted proteins | sample 5559151 | NCBI WGS metagenome assembly JAABUL01 (sample SAMN10711876, study PRJNA513368) | rock metagenome | isolation source: Antarctica rocks | place: Antarctica: Victoria Land, Pudding Butte sud
TGCTCACGATCAGTGTTCCGCATATTGCCCCTTCAGCATACAGCGATTCAGCTTGGACCCGGACCCTTGGCCTTTGGGCTGGACAGCGCCGCAGCATTACCGTCATTTGCCGCCTTCCCTCGCTTTTCCAGCCTTATAGCTACCCCTACTAGTGTTCATGTATCGATGAGCCTGGGATGTAATGTCGAGAAAAGCAGTCATGTCAAAGGTTCACTTTTCCATCGCTTTCATCAACTCCCTTACCACCCTCCCCCAAGTGCAGCCGATGAGGTCGTCGGAAGCAGTTGTCGACGAGGGCTTAAAATTACGCGGCTTCGCCTGTGACGTCGCGCAGCACAACATTCCCTCCGCACGTCACCGTTCACGCCTGGCCTGCATTACTTGTCGCGTCCCGTGAAACAGCTAGCTCCTCGCAGTCTCGCCGATTTCTGATATCGCTTAGGTATGCAGCCGACCGCCTGTAACATCCACTCGTTTGCGCCAGCGGATACCCTGCCGTATGGTTTAGCGGTGTGCCGACGCCGTATGGCAATCTTAAATTGAATTGATGCTGACAGCCATGCAAGTGCAGCATTTCGTGACTTTGGTATGTGATGTGATGGCTGCAGGCAGCATGTCTTCTTTCTCTGAGGCGCCGGAGGGTGATTCCAAGAAGGGCGAGAAGGCAAGTTCAGGGGATTCCCGCTGCATGCACTCGCATCTTCGAGCATACTTTCGACATGTTTCCTGCCAGCCCCGCGCACACAGCAGCCAAATCCCACTTGAGCCATTGGCAGAGCAACTTCAAGCATATAAGATGAACTGCACGTCCTGTGCACTCAAACGGTCTTGTACTTCTCACAGATCTTCAAGACCAAGTGCTCGCAGTGCCATGTGGCTGAGAAGGTGACTGCGCAAATACTTTCTTGCTGCTGCAGCAGCTTTGATGTCCGCGCAATCACTTGCCAATGCCGCACTGCGTCCTTCACAGCAGCCTGCTCACTGATTGTTCGCCCCATGCTTCGCAGGGAGGAGGCCACAAGCAGGTGTGTGCGGCTGGCGCACCTCCCCGCCAAACACTAAGTGTCTTGCTGCCTGTCTGTGCCATGTGCTGGCCATCACTGGGGTCCAACACCGCCTTTTCTCGCTGCATTGTGGTGGGCTTGGGTGCAATTGACGGCTGCCAACTTGGGAAGCAGGGCGCCGTCAAGCGTGTTTTGTAGCCCAAATTACTTGTATTACCTCTCAGCATGTGCCAAACTACCCGCAGGGTCCCAACCTGGGCGGCATCTTCGGCAGGCAGTCAGGTCAGGGCCGCCAGAGCTTTCAGCACGGCAGTAATCTGTCTATTCGGATGTGCCGCACTGCAATCATCCCAGAGATGGCACATCTCGCCACATCATGCCAGGACTGACACGGTGATGCACATGGCTGTGCAGGCACCGTGGTGGGCTTCTCCTACTCGAAGGCAAACAAGGAGAAGGCCGTGCACTGGGCAGATGACACGCTCTATGATTACCTGCTGGTACGTAGCAGAACTTCAACAGGTTGAAACCCGCAGTCGCCAGCGACACATTGTGCAGTTGACGCTTCGCGGCTGCAATTTGTCAGGCATGTGCACTTGGCTGCATTACAGCAACACGTGGATCAGCTTCCGCATCTCATACGATGTCGTGCAGACCTTGGTCGCCTGTGGATTTGTGCAGGCGCCACAGAAGTACATCCCCGGCACAAAGATGGTGTTCTCGGGCCTGAAGAAGCCGCAGGTGCCTCCCCTGCAAATTGTATCGTGCCTGCTGCTTGAACTCACTGGCACGGCAATTTGAGCTTGTCTGCTTGCATTGTAGTCCTTTAATCATTTGATGACATTCTCCCTGCATGTGTGCAGGACCGTACCGACCTGATCTCCTACCTGAAGGAGGTCCGCCCTGACTAGCTATTGACTTGTGATGCTCACTGAGCTATCTGTGTTTGCGTGGAAGCAGGACGTGATGTTTGGCATCAAGGCTCGTGGTGTGTGCCATCTTAAGTGCGTGTCTCTCCTGCTGGCAGGCCACCGCTTGATGGCTCCACCGGGGGAAGTCGACCATGCGGCAGCCGAACGAGAGTGCTGGCAGCTCTGCTGTGGCCTCGGTGGTTGAGCCGACTAGACGAGCAGGGGTTCCTGGGAGTGTGGTCCGCTGTGGCAGCCATGTTTCTGGTCGTAGTGTGCTGGGTCGCGTGACGGCACGCGCATTGAGCAAGGCATATCCTGCAGGTCTCCTGCCGCACACAGCAATATTGTGACCGAACTCGAGAGCGTCACTAGAGATGCTGTATTGCAGCTGGCTTTTTGCGTCTAGTTAGAAATCATTCGGTGTTGCTCGTCGTCTGAGAGAGAACTTCTCAGGGTCACATCCTTCTTGCAACACATCGTATCCAACATCCCCGCAACATTCTGCATCGACCCAGGCACTGTTGGGCGGTTTCGGTGTGCAATACACCAAGACTCGTGCGATGGAGATGGTGCAGATCCTTTCGGCTTCCACCAGGTGGCCCTTTGCGAGCTTTCACAGTGCGAGCTGCAGTGCAGTTCAACGTGAAATGGGTTTGATGGCACCGACGCAGCTTCGCACATTGCACTACGATGCGCCTATAGCATCCTGTTGCGTGCACTGCGCCATGGGGAACAGACAGTGCGCTGCACTTGGATTTGGTCCAGCAGGGCTCAGCGCCTTCAGTGCCAGGATGGCGAGCTGTATCCCTCTCAAGTTGCGGCCGCAGCGCTCGGTGAGCCATGGCAGGTCGACTCGCCACACCCCCGCGTGCACAGCAGCCAATTGGGCCGCAAGCCACCATGCGAGAGCAGTGTTCAGGAGTTTGGTTGTAATTGCTCCTAGCGACATTGTGTCACAATGTCACCGGCGTGTCAAGATGCCCAGCGATGGTCTCTGCTGTTGTGGGCGTTGCACACCGGCAAAACAGAGTGATCCGTCCAAGAATGCACCTTGCCTCCACTACAGGGCTTCCACGGCTTCCACAGGTGTTGCACTGTTGCACAACCCGCAGACGATCTGCACCTCCCCTTACAGTGAGGCTGCCTGCGCTCTCCTGCGCTCTGAAGCGTCTGCGTCTGCGTCTGCAGAACCCGTACACGCCGTGAACCTGACAGGCTGATCTTAACGAACAGGGTGCACACTCCAGGCTCGCGACAGCTAGGACATCTTGTCGATGATGGCCCGCGTGAACTCTGACGTCTTGGCCTTGCCGCCCAGGTCGCCTGTGCGGTACTTGCCCTCCGCAATGACGCCCAGCACCGCGTCCTGCGCAAGCCGCAGTCGCCGATTTTGCCAGGGTTTTGTGCCAAAGGGTGCCTTGCCAAGTGGATTTTGCCTTGGTTTGACATTGACATTCGCATGGCTGCCAGGGGTCGCATCCTGGGCACAGGCTTGCGCAGCATGACTGATGAGAAATGCCTAGTTTGCCGAAGTGTTGCATCAGTTTCCAAAGGATAGCAAGCTGATCGAGAGCTCACCTGGATGTTGTCGGCATGCTCGTTCAGGTTGATGTGACGCAGCATCATGCACGCTGCAAGCAAGAATGGCCACGCCAACGTCAGCGCAGCGGACTTTAGACCACGGCAGTCGGACACATGCAACTTTGAGGGAAGCGACGAGAGGTTGTGCATCATCCATGCTGCCCATGGCGGCACAAGGCGGCAATGGGTGGCAAAACCCTGAAGGGTCACAAAATCAGCGGCAGACCTGACAGCAGGATGGCGGTGGGGTTGGCCAGGTCCTTGCCGGCGATATCCGGCGCCGTGCCGTGCACCGCCTCCATCAGCGCCAGCCCATTGGCGCCTGTTGTTGCAGCACAGCGTGCCTCAGCGCCAGTGCGGCGGCTGTGTCCTCCATGAGAGCTTTGTGAAGAGAGACAGGGGCTGCTCCTGCAGCAACTACGCATGCCACGCAGCTCTGGCAGCAGGGGGCAGCACTTCTGCAGAGGCTCGACGTCACAGCGCCATGTCTAATAACTGGCGCAATGGCTGGACAAGTCGCTGCGCAAATTGCGCACCGACATTGGCAGAGGGCGTGAGGCCCAGGCCGCCGATGAGGCCGGCGCACAGGTCGCTGATGATGTCTCCCTGCAAAACACAGAGAACAGATTGAGGCACATGCATCCTCCATTCGGTAGTGTTACCTCGACTGCACAGAACTGGCAGAGCAGGTGGAAAGTGTCAGCAGCTGTAAGCTTCGACATGCCAGGCATCCTGACCAATATTGAACAGCAGTCTCAAGAGGGACTCGAGAGATCCCAGTCGAGGAAATTCAGCTGAGGACACCCAGGTGAGAGAGAGCAGGTGGCACTCACATACAGGTTCGGCATGACGAGCATGTCGTACTGCGTCGGGTCGCGCACGAGCTGCATGCACGCGTTGTCCACGATGACCTCCTTATACTCGATGTCCGGGTACCTGATGGGTAATTGAAATGCCGATTTCAACATTTCTGTGTTCAGGTCCTTGTACTCAAGACTGTATATGTATGACACTCATGGCGTCAGCACTCGCGAGCGGGCGCCTCTCAATGACATTTGCCTTGCAGCTGTGGACTGCAACTGAGGCGCAACTGCGCAAGCCTCGGCTTGTGCAATGCGGCCAGGGTAGGGGGACATGCAGGCAGTCGCATGGCCGTTTCAGAGTGCAATTCAGAGCGCTGCGGTGACAGAGTGGGTCCGAACCAGGGCGGAGGTGAGACGGGCTCACTTCTCGGCCACTTCCCGCGCGCAGCGGATGAACAGGCCGTCCGCAAGCTTCATGATATTCTGCAGCCAGTGACAGACCCTTTACAGTCACAAGCGTGGCGGCCTGAGGACGGCGACCAGTCCATCTGCAATGCCGCACAATGTTGGCAAGACTGTCATCCCACAGTCTGATGGACACTGATTTATCAGCCCAGCAGCTGCACTTGATGTGCAGCGGCACAGAGACAGAAGTAATCAGCCGGCAGCACAGAATGCGGGTCAGTCGCGATACAATATAGGCAGCACGGGGTGTGCAACACAGAAATTGTGCAAGTGGGACGTCACTCACAGCTTTGTGGACGGCGACGACGCGTTTGCGGCCGTTGTCCCGGGCGTACTTGAACGCAAACTCCGACACCCGCATGCTGGCTGGTCGCGTGATGACCTGCGGCAGATTTGCAGTGCAGGTCAGTGCTCACATGAGTATACGGCCTCAACAAATGTCAGGCGGCAAGCAGACATGCTTTTTCCGGTGTCGTCAAACAGAAGGCCATTGAGGACGAGAACGATGCGCTGGCACGACACCTCACGCCATGCAACATCATCTTGGGCAGCCTGGCGGCGGACAGAAATGAAGATGGACATCGCAGCGCGCCATCAACGGCGGTGCACCCCACACCCTGACACCCTAGTCAAATAGACAATAGAATCCCACCTTGAGGGACTCCACCACGCCGGGCACCACCTCGTGCTCCAGCCCCGAGTATTCGCCCTCTGTGTTCTCCCGGATCGTCACCAGGTCCACGCCGTCGTACCTGCCGCAGCAGCAGGAATGGAGCGATCAACGAAGCGGAAGCGCACAGCATAATGCGCACAAGCCAGGCACCACCAGGTCACCAGGTCCACGCCGCCGTATCTGCCGCAGCACCACGCTGCACTCTGAGCAACGAAACCAGAATGACCAGCTTTGTCACCCAGAGAGGTCGATCCCAATGTAATCGAAAGATGGACAAAGTTGCACGAGATTGCACGAGATGACGCGCATGAGCTGGACATTGGTTCCCTCAGATCCAGCTGCAGATTAGGCCAACTGAACAGATGCGCAGGGACATGCCTCCGCTGTCGCCAATCGCCGCACTGCATCTTGTAGCCGGGGATGGAGAGGCAGGGCCGCACATTGGCAGATGTAAGCACTCAACATGCAAACTTAGCGATTCGTTATCAAAAAAGACTACTGCACCGCGTCTTGTAGCCGGGGATGGAGAGGCAGGGCCGCACGTTGGCGTACAGCTGCAGCTCCTTGCGCAGCGTCAGGTTGAGGCTGCGAAAGCCCTTGCCGATGGGCGTCGTCATCGGCGCCTTCAGCCCGATCTTGTGCTTCTGTGTTTGGTGAGGGAAGAGGTGAGTCAGGGCATCGAGACTCCTCGGCGCATTGAGTTTCGACTGGCAGCCTCCGCAGAGGCGGACGGTGCGGCGGCCCTGAGAAGCAAGCATCGCATGTGGCTGCGCCTGGAACCGCTGGCATGCCGCAGGATGGACCATCTTCCGAGGAACTGGATGCAAAAACCCGTTTGGATGTCACACCAGCACGGAGTCCAGGTTTTCCCGTGTGATGAAGGAGTTGGTGCGCGGGTCGACCGTGTCTGAAATCGCCTGCTCATCCCACTGGACTGGCACGCCTCCCGCGGTGAAGATCTGCACATGTGCACAGTCATTGCGGGTCACTTCTTTGCATGTGTAGCGGTCATTGATCGCTGGTGGCCAGTCCAGCCGGCATCGTCCCTAGCTGCCGTGCCGCGCCCCATTATAGCAGGCAGCGCAGCGGTGTAGCATGCACGCATGCCGCTGCAGCTGTTCGCACAGCAGCATGCAGTAACTTCATGTATTGAAGAGGACTGAAGTGGCTAGAGCATGGTTCCAGGAATCAAGGGTGCCACTTTGCAGTGGCGAGATCACCTGCTGCACTGCGTGACAGATCTCAGGCCCGATGCCGTCGCCTGTAAACAGCGTGGCAGTAATCTTCTCGCTGCCGCTGGCAAAGGATCGCTGATTGCACGCGGCTGTGGCGCACAGACGCCGCCCAGCCGAGAGCATCGTGCGATTTCCTCAGACCTAGTGCAGGACAGACTTTGCGGCAGAGGCAAGCCACAGCAGCGGGTGTGGCGATGTGCAAGATCGCTCGTAGTGATGGGTATCGAGGGAGTCTTTCATCAAACATGCAAATTGTGGCGATGCAAAGTGTGTTTTGCCGCGCAAGGCACGTGCAGGTCTCGAGAACATGTCGGAACGACTTGAGCCGACTACATAACAGATTTGCGTTCTCTGACGCATCATATCAGACAGACCGCCGATCTGCCTTTGTACATCGGGCACTGCACCCTGAGGCCACTAGCACACTGCTGCCAACTAGGGTTGCGGTGCGAGATCACTGCAGCGGCAGCACACCGCAACTAGCCTCGCACCAGGCTGTGCGTTCTGAGAGAAAGTCAGTGCACTCTTCAGTCGCATTTTCAGTCAGCGTTCCGGCTGATCAGTTCTCCGAGCTTGGCAGGACCTGGTTCGGACGAACATGCTCAGGCAGGCAGCACGGTCGCTGCTGGGGGCTTCGCGCCGCGGCCCCCACGATGTGCTCGCGGCAGCCGCCAGCGAGGTGAGCTGCTCGCTCGATCCTGCCGTGCGCCTTTTTTCACTCGATCAAGGCACCGCAACGAACACGCGCGGACGCCGCCGCCGGCGGCGGCCGGTGCACGCAAACACACTGGCACCGCTAGCCCTCATGGCTTCCACACAGCCTGGCTCAGACTCCAACTTGCCAATAATGTTGCAGCCGGTCGCCAGGTCCAGAGCTTGCTCTGACCAATGCGCTCGCTGCACCGCCACAGGGCCGCTCCATCATGACCTACGTGCCGCTGCCGGGCGACGGCAAGCCGCATGTGGTGACGCTCATTCCCGGCGACGGCATCGGGCCTGAGGTGACGGATGCTGTCACCAAGGTGGTGGACGTTTTGGGCGCCCCCATCATCTGGGAGCGGTGCGCATTGGACCCCATGCTCGCCATCCGCCCTGCGGTCTCTGCCCGCTAGTGAAGGCCGGAAACACATCCGGGCATCCCCGCTGAAGGCTGCAAGCTGGCTCGCACAGCCATCTTGCACCTGGTTCCGGCATGCTTGCATCATGCTTTCAGGGCCACGAGGCTTGCTCAGAGATGTCAGGAGGGTGGCGCCGCAGTAGCAGCTTGCTCGTCCACGATGTACGGCGCCGAACCCCTGCCACTGCCTCCTCCGCAGATTTGACAACGTGTCGGGCTCGGACGCGTCGGGCCGCCCGAACGACCACGTGCCGGAGGAGATCCTGGCTTCCATCAAACGCAACGGCGTGTGCCTCAAGGGCACGCTCTTCACGCCGCTGGACAAGACCACCAGCACCCAGTCCCTCAACGTGCAGGTACTGTGTGGCCATTAGCACTATTGCAGTACAGTGTCGGGGTGTCCCCTTGTCACACTTCAAGACTTTTGCATTGCAAACACAGCTTGCAGCCAGCGGTGTTGGAGAGTGCTGCAGACCTCGGCGCTGATGTTCAGAGATTCAGCCCCATGTTGATGTGTGTGTATGATTGCAGATGCGCAAGCGGCTGGACACGTACGCAAACCTGGTGCACAGCTTCTCGCTGCCGGGCCTGAAGACGCGGCATGAGGGCATTGACATCGTCGTCATCAGGCGCGCATTTGCCTTGCTCTTCCTTGCCGGACCATGTTTGCAAGGCGAAAGTGGATGCCTGGTGGCATGGCAGGCGCTTTGTCCTAATATGCAGGGACATCTCCTGGCTGCAAAGTATTCAAGTGCAGAGCAGCAAAGGGCTTTCTGAGCTGCTGCAGACAGAGAAGGCTTGTAATGGGCGCCCTGCGCATATTGCAGGGAAAACACGGAGGGCGAGTACTCGGGGCTGGAGCACGAGGTGGTGCCCGGCGTGGTGGAGTCCCTCAAGGTGGGATTCTCAGGGTTTCCTTGGGTTCCGAGCGACCCTCTTGGCATTTGCTGGCGGCGCTTCTCATGGGCCCATGTCAACCTGGCCAAACCCGGCCAATCCTGCTTGGGGGTGCACTGTGCATCGAGACGCCGGCTGCAGAGCCCCTCTCCTCCTCCCTGCATCGCCGCTGCCGACTCTGTTCCGCTAAACGCCTCAACGCATCTCAGCTTTCTGCGGCGAGCGCTGGGCACGCCTCCTGTTCAAAACCCTAATAACCATGACACCCTGCAGGTCATCACGGCGGAGAAGTCGCGGCGCATCGCGCAGTACGCATTCGAGTATGCGCTGCTGAACCACCGGAAGACAGTGACGGCCATCCACAAGGCCAACATCATGAAGCTGTCGGACGGCCTCTTCCTGCGGGTTCGCGGTAGCAACATGATGTGCATGCTGTTTGTGAACCATTTGCCGTGCCTGGGAGTGCTGTGCAACCTGTCAAGCAAACCCGCAGGAGCATCACAAAGCTCTGTCTGTTGCTTCTGCTCCTGCTCAGCACAAATTCGACCCATTCTGAGAGGTCTATGCCGCCGCGGCACGCAGGAATGCCAGAAGGTGGCGCAGGACTTCCCGCAGATCAACTTCAACTCCATGATTGTCGACAACACGTGCATGCAGCTCACCGGGCGGCCCGACCAGTTTGACGTCATGGTGAAAACCCTAAAAAATCTAGATTGTTTCATCATGTGCAAGCTCGGATTTGAAGCAGAACCGTAGGAGCGCATTGCGGTGCTGCCAGATGTCGACATGCCCTGCTGGATAGCGTTCCTCGTGCCCAAGTTGACATGCTGACAGTTGATCAACAATTTCGCCAACGAAATTCACCTTTGTCAACTTGCAGGTGACGCCCAACTTGTGAGGGCCTCTCTTATCCCCTTCCTGTCGTGAAAATTGTCCTATTTGTACATATGCTTCGTGAGTGCCCGACATCCTGGCTGGGTACACAAAACAGCTTCAGTGATGACTTTCAACTTCCATTTGTAGGTACGGCAATCTCATCACCAACATCGCAGCAGGTATGCTGGCCACTTTTGAGATCCATCCGGAGCACTTTGTGGCTGTGCGCAATGGCCTCTAAATGTGTATCATTGAGTGACCTCTCATATGCGGTGGTTTGTGTCACAACTTAAATCGACCTCGACATATCTCGCGGCAGGCCTGTGCGGCGGCCCTGGCGTCTGCCCAGGCGCCAACATCGGCAAGGTGTGTTGCGCACCAGTATGTATGGAGCTGCAGTGCCCGCAGTTCACAGCATCAGACTCAACCCTGAACCCTGAACCACAAGCTTCATGTCTGTTTACGTGCAGGACTGCGCCATCTTCGAGCAGGCACAGCGCTGTTGTCATCATGTCTAGTGTCTCCACGTCTTTGTTCCCATGTGTATCTGGTTGTGTATCTATGATTATCTATCATTACATCAGTTGTTGTCTACGGCGCTTGAATGCCCGCAGCTCCGCAGCAATTTAGCTTGGAACGCCCGCAGCTCCACGGCAGAGCTTGAATGCCCGCAGCAGAGCTCAACCCTAAACCCTGAACCCCACATCTGTTGGGACAAGCAGGGCGCGAGGCACGTGGCCAAGGACATCGTGGGGCAGGGTATCGCCAACCCCATGGCGCTGATGCTCAGTACGAGCATGCTGCTGCGCCACCTCAGCCTGCACAGCTTCTCCGACAGGTGAGTTATACCAAATGCCTTGCAGCGTCAATTGCATCCTCTGCCGAATTGGGCCAAGCGCAAAGTCATCCACTGCGTCTACCCAAGCTTCTGCACAAACACATCTGCGCCTTTACTGTGCAGAGGTTTCTCATGGACGCAGTCCGGTCGCGTGCAACATTGCACTGTCGGTTTCCAGTTCCTCGACGCCTTCTTTGCGTCGCCCGCAGGCTGGAGGATGCTGTCATGGCGGTGGTCAACTCCGGCGACAAGTCCCTCGTGACGCCCGACATCGGCGGCACCGGCACCACCGACAGTTTCACCAACGCAGTGATCAAGACCATTAAGCCCTGAGCCGTGGGAGGGAGTGACAGCGGAGACATGCAGTGCGCCTTACGAGAGGAGGACTGACCGCATGCACTGGAGAGCGGAGACATGTTGCGATGGCGAGCGCTTTCATTGCCCCAGGCAGCCTGTTGCAGTATTTAGGTACCTTGATAGCCTTCAAGGTCAACGGTGAACGACAGCGGAAACCAGGATCCATTTTCTAGAAACGCCCTGCGCAAGAGCTGTATCAGATTGCTACCCAGTACACGACCACCAACACCAGGCACCCCGCTGCATTGGTGCAGTGCACGGTGGCTTTACCATCTGTTGCCTCGTCCCAGACCGTCGCGCTGGTCACATGCATGCCCGCGCCGGCCTTCTGCCCCAGATTGACGTTCACCACGTACTTGAACTGCTTCTGCATGTCTGCCAGACTTTTGACGCATCCTTCAAGTATGGCGTTCGACCACGCGCACAGGTTGGCATGCTGGAAGGCCGCCTCGCCGACGGTCGAGGTGATGACAGCCTTCACGAGCACCTCCACCTGCAACATCAAATGATGAGCATCACATGCATTCGCAAGTTATGTCACCGCCAGTTCAATCGCAGCATGCCCATGTAATGCGACGCCATTTCGCCACCGGCCATAGGTAGCGAGACGCCCTCTGTGAGCGGTGTATTGGTGATGATACAAGCAAATCATTCACCTCGTTGTTCTGAACCCGGGCTGGAACAGCCGCCACGGCACTCGTCGATGGGTCAGCAGCTGAGGCCATTGGAACGACCAGCCATGGACTATCCCAACTTCGCGACCCGACCCGCTAACGCGACGATGTATTTGGAACAATGTATTGAATTTTGAGTCGGTCTACTCCAATTCGTGAGACTTATTGATCCCGGGCTTCACTCGCTCGAATAGCAGAATTGCGCGCGAACTGTGACTCATCTTCACGTACTCGTTGTGTTTGTGAAGTGCAGCTTCTCCATGCTGCAGCAGTTGGACCCTGTTGCATTTTATCTGATTGGTTGATGTCTGCAGCTTGCATACAACATTGGCGCTGCAATGTGCATCGCAGAGCGCTAGCCCTTGATTCTGGCATTCCAGACATACAGGCAATTTTACTCAGCACACATGCAGCGACTGAGGGTGCAGGGCTTGCGCCATGCATACAGAATTTTCATGCATAGTGCTGCTCAGCCGAGCCAGTTCATCAACTTAGTGACAGATTCTGTCGCGACACAGCGGCAGCGCCGCGGATACGCTGAGAATGATGCCAGCGGTCTCTCGCCACTCGACAGCGTCGCGGCCCGCATGAATGACAGCAGGCGGCGCACCTCTCCAGCACCACTCTCAGCCGTAGACACAACGCAGCGCGAGCAGAGGCAGCCTGATGCCGGCATGCGTGGCGATGGAAGTCTATCAGAGGCGCAGGAAGATGCGTTCTCGGGGAGTGTCCCTGCAGCAGCGTCAGCGTCTCTTGCTGCGGCGCCGAAAGCAGGCGCAGACGCGACGCACTGGCTGGAACGCAGATTCCCAACGGCGAAGATATGGCTGCAGGAGAAAAACCGACAGTGGTGGATCCGCGGCATCCAGGCCCGCTGCAGGTGAGCGGGCCAAACGCCTCAAAGAATACGCCATATGGATCTGTTCCCACCATGTCATGTCAAGCGGCGGTGTTGACCTACAGCAATATCTTCATCTTCAATCAAGTGCCTTCAGCCGAAGCTGTGCACATTCCCCAGCATTGCGCCCGCACAAGCGCATGTCCTCATCCGCTCCGCAGCACAGCGCTGGCTCGATGCCCTTGACCGGATGCTGAGGGCGTTTCCGACGCCTGCCCGCAGGCAGTTTCCGCAGCTGTCGGGGCGGGAGGAGCTCGTCACGCGGCTCATCAGCGAGAAGTACCAGGAGCTGGTGGATAAGCACAAGAATCGCGTTGTGGACGGCCGCGCGGAGACGCATCTGCAGGTGATCCGCTAGCAATCTCATGCCACGCTTGCTTCTGAACATGCACATTCACGCCGCCCAGGCTGTGTGCACTGCCTGTATGCTTGAAGCCACATGCATGTGGGTGACTGAAACAATTTGTGTGCCACAGGTGGCTGCGCTGCTGCTGGCATCCTACCGGGTGCTCTCGCCATGGCTGCGGGATGACAAAGTGATCCTGTTGCGGGAGAACAAACATTCGCATCCCAGTCAAGTTTTGGAGCGGTTTTGACGACATTGGCCTATTCATGCACAATGCGATCTAGCACAAGCCTACCTGTCGAAGTTCGACTGTGTTATGAATGTGTTTCACACGCCGCTTGCAATGTTTGCAGGAACTGCTGCAGCTCCTCAAGGAGCACATGGGTGCCCAGGCCAGCCCAGCGCTGAGGTCCGCTCGGTCATGTTTCACAGCATGCAGCATCGCTTTCTGCAGTCCTGATTCTCGATGTGTGCGCCTCTGAATGTCGCTTGCCGATACTGCAGGATACTGCTGCAGGGCACGCTCATGCTGTCCCGGTCGCCATTTGCGTGGCAGTCGGCGCGGCTGCGGGCGCTGCAGCTGGACCAGGGGACCGGCTTCCAATCACACCTGCAGCGCGGGGACAGGCAGGTGCTTGTATGTCCATCATTCACAGGAAACGCATGGTCGTTTCGTGAGATGTTGCGCTCAGTTCGAGACACGTCTTTCCGGCATGCAGGTATTGCGCTGCTCACTTCTTGCCTTGAAGTTAAGATGTCCCGTGTGCGCAGAAAGGCGAGTCTGACCATCAGCCGGTGCTTCTACGCTGATTTATTGACAGCGGAGGGCGTTCCAGAGCTGGCGTCGGCGACCTGCTGTTCTATGGACCGCATCTGGTAAGCTGCAACACTATGTTGGAAGCTTATCTGCTGCAAGTGCACCCCATTGCGCCTCAAAAGTGAAGTACACACTCTGAGATGTCAGGAGACTGGTGCAGGTTTGAAGATCTGGCGAAGCACGGGGTGGCATTCGAGCAGCCGTCGTGCCTTGCGCGCGGCGACAGCTGCTGCCAGTTGGAGGTCAGGAAACTCTAGAGGCCGTGGTCTGCCACCAGAATGGAAGGGAGCACATCGTATTGAATTGCACAAGGGACGAGGGTCAAGTCCGTGGGCAAGTGGTGGCGAGGGGCAGCGCTTTGTGCAGACACGTTTACCAGAGGCCCGAAACTCGTGTACAAACAACATCGAGGTCCATAAAGCGCGTCTGCCGCAGCGTTTGCGGACCCATCCGCTACATTCCTCACTTCTTGCCGCCAGCCGCCTCAGCAGCCGCCTTGAGGCGCTGCGCGTGCAGCTTGCGTGTCCAGGTGGGCTTGCGGGGCACCTCCACCGCGGTGCCGCCCGCCGCCTCGATCTTCTCCCGTGCCGCCTTGCTGAACGTCTCTGCCTTGACCGTCAGCGGGAACGGCATGTCGCCATCGCCCAGCACCTGCAAGCGTCAGGAAGCATGTTGACATGGTCGGAAGGTGGGCAAGCATGATTGTACTTGCTGTAATGGTAAACTGTGTCATAGGTGTTGCCATGTGTCTGGTATGCAGCTGGCCAAGAGAGGAACCCTGTCTGGTGAGCAAGCGGGGCATCAGTTTGTCAGAGGTGTAAGATTATCTCCGCAGTGGGCGATTGCCCTCGGAAAGAATGTAAATTCGTACTATCATCATCTGCCCGCAAAGCTCGTCTGTCCACCTTTTTGTATGCATGAGAATGACAGAAAACTAGCGATGCCCCTGCCGCGACGCTGAGTGCAGTGTGTGATGGCAAACGCAGCCTTCGACGGCAAGCGCCGATCCGGATTTGCAACGAGTTGAAAAGGTGAATGGACTTGACGCGCATCCGGCTGCGGCCTGCTCACCTTGAGGGGCAGCTTGGCCTCGCGGCCGGACAGGTTGAAGATGCGCTTCTCCTGCAGCGTCTCCAGCGACACCTCCTCGCCCTCCGAAAACTTGAGATCCAGGTCGCCCAGGTTGATGACATTGAAGTCCGCGATGCCCGCCGGCATGCCTAGAGATAGAACGACGGAGCGGTTACTAGAGATCAGATGTAATCCGATGACTAGGTCCAAATTGCCCAGGTTAATGACGCTGAAGTCCGCCACGCCCGTCGGCATGCCTGAACATATCGTACATGAGGCTGATATTTCAGCCGTTGACCCAACCCGAGAACGCGCCGCCCAGGATGATGACATTCAACTCGCCACGCCCGCTGCATTGTCTGAAAGTGTGCAGGAGCAATGAGCGGGTGCTCGGATTCCAGTAAATCGAGAGGTGTGAAAGCCTACCGCCTGCAGGCGCCATCTCCGCAGCTTGCACATGCACAGACCTGCCGCGGATGTGTGGCAGCATCAAGATATCAGTTGGCAGCAAGTGTGCAGCCGCGCTCACCTCCTGCGATACCCTTCAGCTTCGGGAGCCGCCTGTACAGTGATGTCTGTCCACCCTCAAAGCCGGGGCGCGTGCCGCTGCCGGACCGTGACTTCTGACCACGCATGCCGAAACCGCAGGAGCCACCCTGTACAAATAGAAGCATCAGGATCGCGCCCTCACTTCGACAGCAGAGTACGCCAAGTGGGGCATCGTTACATTGCTGCAGGGCCATGTGGGGATGCGCAAGTGGTACACTTACATTATCATCAATTGCTAAGTCATTGCAGCCCGGTGCTTACCTGGCCTGCGCCGTAGCCACGCCCTTTCCGCTTGGCCTTACGGCGGGAGCCGTCCTGCGGCGACAGGTTGTTCAATCTGAGCCGCTCTGCCTGTGCTGCCGCTGCGAAGGTTACCAGCCGCTGCGCACTGCATCGTGCGGCTGCCGGCCGGGGCACGCTAAGAGTGCGGCCCTGTGCGAAGGCTGAGCTGCTGGCTGGCGACACCACCTGCAGGGCGCGAGCAAAGTGGGTTTCGGCGTGGCATTGCCCCTTTGCAGTCACAAGCTCTGGATCAGGGTGGTGAAGTGACGTAGTAACAGCAGGGATAGGTGGAGAAAGGAGGTAGGATCCTGCTGCTGGCGTCTGACTGCACTCGGGGACTGCAGTGGGCGCTGGGGCAGATGCAGGCCAGCAAGGACGTCAGCACAGCCAGGCTCACCTGACGCTGCGCCGCCAGGCTGCCTGCAGCTAGGCACTGAGCCGCCATGACTTCAAGTGGCTGTTTGCTGATCCAATCCGCGCTTTCTGTGATGTGATGTGCCCTGCACCTCTGTTGCTTGCAAAAACTCACCCAGTCGCCATCGGGGACCGGCAGCCAGCCGCGATGCGAGTCCCGCCACCGCTACAGACTGCCAATATCTTCGGCGGCGTGAGAATTGCATGCGCCCCGACCTCATATCGGGAGGCCAAAAGCCGTCTGATCGCACTATGATTACATAGCATGTCACAAACACTGCCAGCCAGTGCAATGGTGTAATTCACGTAGTAATCGCGTCTTGACATTCATGCCGCCATGGCGGTGGCGCTGCATCACACCGTACTAGGCGCCGTTGGCCCCGAACCGCATGCCTGTGCGCCTGCAGTTGCAGAAGAAAATCCAGCATGTAATGTTGGACGTAAGACCTAGATTATGTGCAGCATGGGCAGATTCCCTCGGTCAGTGACGTGGAGACCTCACCTCGAGCGCAGTTGCGGAGTTGCGGAAGTGAGGTCTGCCTCAATTCAGGCCACAGGTGGTCCAGATCCCTTCTTGCATGGAAATTTAGGTGCGACATCATATCCGAAGCCGAGCCAGCATCTTGACGTCGTCGTCAGAGTCTGAGCTGACTGCAGGGCTTCCTGAGGGCGCATCATCCTCGCGTCTGTCCTCAAACCACAAATTTGTCCCGTAGAAGATGGTCAGCTCTTCTGCGGCCTCAATAGGCCGTGCTGCGTAGAATCGGATCACCTGCCGCAGAGGTGTTCCCTCAGGCATCTTGGCACGAGTAGAGTATACTGCGCACAATGTTCACACCCCATCCATGCCGCAATGACCAGCCTATTTCGCAGGTTCGAGCATTCTGCACCATGCTGGTGTCCTTGCTGCGCGCCTGCTCACGACCATCGACTCTGTAGTCGAGGTTGGGTCGCCGGCTGTGGTTGAACAAGCTCCCAAGGCCAAGCGCCAGCAGCATGTCGCCGTCTTTTGCGTTGAACAGATAGTGTTCAAGGACCGTGTGTCTGCGAAACGAACGCCAAGTGCTCAGGTGTGAGCGACTTTGTGTTTCAGTGGTGCTTGCCTTCAGGAAGGAGAGGGGCGTGCAACCCAACCATTGCCGGCACCTGCCATGGTCCGCATACTGCTGCCGCGGCATCAGGATGCAATGGGAAGTCTCCACCAGTGTGCCCCTGGCGATACTCCGTGTAGCTCTTACGCCTGCACCGAATCAGAAAGGCCCATCTTCCGCAAAGTGCATGTCTGCCGGCAGTTCCCATCATGGGTGTGCGATGGATGCGCATGCCAGTGCCAAGGCAGAAAGCACCTCTGCCTTTGTTTTCGTTTGTGTAATGGGTTTCGAAGACGCTGCTTGCCGCCGCGGCTGCTAGATGTGGCTGCTGCTCAGTGGGCTGCAGTTCCTGCACTAGGCCGCTGCCGCCGAGGCCGCCACCTACGGCTGGCTCTGCTGTGCAGCCGTTCATGCGTGGCCCTGGTCGATGCCAGCGACAGATCGCCGAGTGGAAAGTGTAATCAAGCCTATGGCGACTGCACTATTGATATGCGTTTCGTGAAGTCATGATCAAGATCTCCTGCCGATCATGGGTTGCACACAACTCATTTGCACGTCCGCATTAGCGAGACATATTATCCAAGTTTGCGTCGTTGCTGATTTGCAGCGCACCTTTGATACGGCGTGCAGCGGCCACCAATTCCGTCATACGCAGTGGACATTGCCTTGCCGTTGCATCTCTCGCCGGCTAACACTATCGCAGCAGCCCACGTAGCCAACTCCTGCTGAATCAACACTGAGACTGGATTCGTGCATACGCACATGCAGCTGCAAATGCAACGGCAGCAGTCATGCGCATGCTCCTCCGGTACGCCGTGCGGCAAGCGAAGATCATGATGGATGGTGGTGAATCATGCTGGTATTGCAGTCATCGCAAGTGTCTTAACGTGAACGCAGGGTGGAGGCCGGCTTTCCAGCCAGCACACACCTCGGCAAGGAGGCTAGCACATGTGCCGTGCCGCCGCCCGGCTGGCAGTCGGCTAGTGCATCTTACGGCTGCAGCCAGCGTCGCACAGGAGGGGTGCGGCGATCTGTTCTTTTCTTGTCACTTCACTTGTGTTGAGTGATATGATGTGTGTGCCTGCCAGCAGCTATTATGACGGTGGCGTGCCATGTGCTTCCGGCAGGGGCTTTGCCGGCGGCGTGCAGCGGGTTGCAAGGAAGATTCAGGCGGCGCTGCCCATTGTCGGGCTCCTGTCGCGGCTCACAGCCACCGGCGGTGGCGTCGGCAGCGATGTGCTGTCGTATCCAGAGTACTGCAGGACGATGATTGACGCTGCAGCGCCCGGGTTTGACCAGGCGGTCTCAGAATATGAGCAAAGATTTGGCAGGGCAAGTGAAACACCATGAGCTTCCCGAGGAGACTGGCATTGTACCACTGAATCACATCCGCATGCCGCATCTCGGGTTCACCTGTCATTCTCACCTTAGTTCCACAGCATGGCCTGTTCGGCGCGCAGGAGGGCTCGCGCCGGAATGTGCTGTTTTGCTTGTGGATGGCCGGCGACGCTCCTGGACTCCTACCAGGGCGAAGCGTCATCCTGTCAGCCAGACGCCTGCGTGTCACGTAAGTCGTAGCAGAGTGCAGGCCTTTCTTGTACAAGCAGTGGCGCGCATGTTTGCAAGTGTGCTTGTCGTGCATCAATCAACACGTTGATATTTGCATGCAGGTTTGACATCGGTGAGGATTACGAGATCTTGGTTGTCGCTGCTCAAATTGATCAGTGCACGCGCTAGTGCATATTGAGCTGCTTCGTGTGCTGTGTTGTTCCACACTGAGACAGATGAGCACCGCACTGCGACACTCCGATCCTTGCTGCGTGCAGAGATCGAGATGGACAGGTTCCAGGGTGCAAGGGAGGAGGCTCTCAAGGTCTGTGAAGCACTCTGTCCCCACAAGTTGTTTCATGCATGATTTATGTTGCACTGTGACACACCTGCCCTTGCGCCACTACACCTGGAGCGGCGTGACCATGCAGACTGCTTTTTGCAGAAGTACGACATTGTTGCAAGGCCTCTTCCGGCCCTGAAAGACCAGGTCGCTCTGGCAGTCGACAGTCTGTGCACGGTCGGCCCAGGTTTGGCTTTACCGCTTGTTCTGTTGCGAACCATGTGCATGCCTGCCGCCACCCAGCTGCGTCCTGCTGCATTGCTCCATGGATCGCGGCTGTTCACGTCACATGTTCGCCTACTCCGCGTCACCCTGAAGCGCCACATGTCATCGACAGGCCTTGCCGACGGCGCGCCTGTAGAAGAAGATCAGGTGGATCTGCTGGCCTTCATCGTGTCGGGAGCTTTCGTCGGTGCCGACGGCATCGAGGACCTGGTCCGCCAAGCCATCGCGGTCCGCCCCGCCCGCGCCAAGGCGTATGTGGCATGAGTCGGTCCCTGGAACACTTCATATCGGTAGATAACGCCAGCAGCACAAGTTTGAGCAACTGGAAGACGTACCTATGTCTATGTCTCTGAAGTGTTCTCCCATGGCGCAAGCTTTTCACGGCCCCCTTACCAGTACGCGTACTGCAACGGGGGGCGCCCGGCCTCGACGATGCAGAACATGGCCCTGTCACTAACTATTTCGACGCACATGCCGTCAATGCTTCGCTGCGTGGAAGAACAAGGAGTCTTGTGCTCACGTTTTTGCCCGACCACCAGTGCCGCAGCTTGTACATCCGGCGGCCTCATCATCGCAAAACCCTGCAAGACGTGTACCACCTCAGAGCCGAGCTGCCTTACAAACCAATGCCACTTCTTGATCGAGCACTGCCAAATTTGATCACGAACACTGTATTGACATCATGACGGCACAGGGAATGCATGCCCCGTCGTTGACGCGCACGCCGTTCTGCAGCAGCAACATCCGCAGTCGCACACCACCACCAGCAGCAGCCTGCCTGACCGCTCGGGCGTCAGCCGGCCAGCTGAAGCAGAGGTAGGGGCATTCGCGGGCAATTCCATCACCGTTCAGACCCATGGGCTGGCGGTGCAGAGCATGTAGTAGAGTGTGGACAGCATCCAGTCCGCTTCTTTCGCGACTGCGCCCCTGATCAAGAGCGCTTGGCAGCAGTCTCGCTGTACACCTGCCATATTCGAAACTGTTACTGTCTATGCCGCTGCCCGCAAGACACCTCACTGCTCACGTGTTACTTCGACAGGTGTTGCGAGACACTGCACAGATGTGCAGCACCACCAGCAGCCCGCAGGCGGTCGGCGGTCAGCGTGCAGGCCAGCGCCAACTCAGGTGAGGCAGGCGCCTGCACGCACCATCACCAGAGCTTGGATTGCCTGTGCAAAAGAGCATTGTTGCGCTGCTGCCCGCGGCGCGCAGCTAGCCTCCTTCAGGCTGCACCATCATGCTGCCGTTGGCCTGCAGCAGCTCGACCCGTGACATTGTGCCGTGTCAATGCAGCACCGTGGGACCCGCCCCCGGTCTCTGAGACGAAGCGGAAGTTCTGGGACCAGTACCCAAAGCCGCTGCCGGGAATTTATGACGCCGTCGTCCAGGAGCTCCTCGTCCAGCAACACCTGATCCGTTACAACAAAAGATACGATTATAGCCCGGTGCGTGCTGACGTTGCCTGTGACACTTCTGAAGTGCATGCCATGCGCTTCTACAGTCTCCCGGTTGCACAGCCACAGCAGTCGTTATGGCATCAGCGCCTCGCCTGGCACCATGCAGACGCGTTCAACAGCTCAGCAGCAAGCACAAAGACTCAAACGACCTGCTCTTCACCATCCGCATATCTAACGCCAGCAATCTGCCCGCTTAGCGATTCTCCTATTATCCACAGGTGTCGGCGCTGGGCTTTGTGTCGGTGTTCGACCAGGTGCTGGAGGGGCTGCCCAAGTCGGAGCAGGAGGCGGTGTTCAAGGCCTACGTGGAGGCTCTGGATGAGGACCCGAAGCGCGCCCGCAGCGACGCAGAGGCCTGGGAGGCCTGGGTCAAGGGCATGTCCGGTGAGCCACCCAAATCCCACGCTGTACGATCCAAACCTATGGCACATGGCTTGGGAGCCTTGGGTCGTGTGCCCTTGGTGCTCAGCCGTCACCAGCCAAATGCGTTTCAGTTTCAGATTCGTGGTCTCCACCGCCACAGCATCCGCTGTCAGTGGCCATGTGCCCGCTGCTGCGATGTCGTGGGCTCTCCTGACGCGGCAGCCTGTGTGCTTCCGCGTGAGAAGGTTTATAAATCGTCTAAAAACGATTGCTGCGTCACGCCACGTTTGAGTGCTGCTCTGATCAGCCAGGAGCCGTTAATGCGCTTCCTCCTGCAACCCGTCCGCCTCGTCCTGAGCCGCGGCCTCCTCTGTCTGTGCGGGCCCGGAGGAGCGGACGCCAAGGGAGGACAGTAGCGAGCAGCGCAAGACACAACTGTACTGCAATGCCCTCATCTGACCTGAATGCAACGACACCGCAGGGCACGGCGGAGCTGACGCCAAAGGGGGATGAACAGAAGGCGCTGGCGGCGCTGCAAACCTCCCATTCTGCAATTTTCCCATTTGATGTTCCTGTCTGGTGTGAGTTCCCTCACCTGACAGCCATGTGCTTCATCGCAGGCCCGGAGGAGCTGACGCCAAAGGAGGATGGCGGGGAGGAGCAGAAGGCGCTCGCAGCGCTGGCGGGCCGATTTGAGCGCAACGAGGCCGTCTATTCCAAGTTCTTGGCTATCGGCCTCTTCCGGTGAGGACCTACCTTCTTGGAGCTGTGGCCACGTTTTGAGCGCAAGGGGGCCGTGCAGCCGCCCAGTATGCAGCGACCAGCCGATCACGTGGAACCTGCACAAAGCTCCTGAGAAGCCGCCACTTGGTCGCATGCTGAGTATCCTTCGTCGAGACATTTCTCGAGCCCTGCGCGCAGCGCTGCGCTGCCGCTGTGTCTGCCCAGGGGGATGCGACCCAGGGAATGTGAGCCAGGCGCGCTTTTGGATGCAGCATGTGGACAATAACACACATCAAACCGCCCACAGATGCCTTGCTTATGCCTTCTGTTGCCCTGCTTGTCAGATACGAAACCAGTGTGTCCCCCCGTTGCGCAGATTGCTGGAGCTGAGCGACGCGAAGGACCCTGTGAGCAGACTGGGCGGACACACCTCACGTAGCCTCGCAATTCTGTTGCCTCCCCAGATCTGACACCCGTGGTCCCTGTGCCGCAGCCTGCTGGAGCTGAGCGGCGCGAAGGACCCCAAGGCCATGGAGAAGCTCGTTGCCTCTCTCAACATCCGGTTGGGCGCTGTCCACCGCGACCTGCTCACCTACAAGGTGCGCCTTGCCCAAACCCTCTCGTCCCGGCAGCTCTGCACGGCACCGCATGCCTCGCAGCCTGTGCAGTGCCCGGGAGACGTGGCGCCTGCAGGCAGGTGCCACAGCAGGCGTGCCCGCGCAGTTGTGTGTTCCCTCCCACTTCACCTGTGGCACCGCGACTGTGCCGGCCGCGCCAGACCGAGGTGGCAGCACCGCAGCACCGCACAACCCCCTGGTACCCAGCACGCCAGCTGAAGGCACATCACGACGGCGCTGTCACCAGTCGGGAAATGGAGGCGCTCTGCTGACGGCGTGCAGGGCGTGCTGTCGAAGCTGGGCGCGGCAAAGGAGCTGATGAAGGAGGTCATCGCCCGTGAGCGCAAGAAGGCCGAGGAGCGCAATGCCAAGAACGCCGAGGTGCGTATCACTACGTGTGGCGCCATACCGTCCTTCCCGTTCCATATGTGCTGCCAAGCTTTTTAAACAGATGGTCGAGGAGCGCAACGCCGCCAAGGCCGGGGTGCGTCGTGGCTCTAGGGCGGTTTGCGCCACAGAGTTGTCCCATTTCTCAACCTGACTTGCCCACTCTGTGAACGGAAGGCTAGGAGCGCAACGCCGCACAGGCCGAGGTGTATTCAGCTCCTTGACATGTCACACTCCTTGGTTTGTATGATGTGAATGGATGGAGCACAACGCCGCGCAGGCCAAGGTGCGGGTCCACTGGGCAGCAGCTGTCAAGGACCACACGTGCATTCACGTGCTTTGTGTGCAGACGCTCATCTCGCTACTGCCGCGGCGCCTCAGCAAGGTTAGGTGTGCGGTTGGGATATTGTGACCGGCAGCTGCCCCAAGCTAGCAGCAACAAGATTTCGTCAGAATAGCGACTCTGACGACACACGCTGTCTCATTGAAGGACCAGCAGCGTCAACATTTCCTTGCCTTGTCCCTCGAACAGAAGCCCAAAAAGGACCAGGTGCCGGACGAGGATGCATTGGTGGGCAAGCTGGACCGCAACCTCAAGGAGAAGGAGTCGGCGTGATTGGACGGACTGGAATGGACTGTGCCAAATGAACAGACAGCTCCGAGAGCTCACAATGTGGACATGGCCCCATCGCCGAAACATTCTCTGGTCGCCTCGGAATTTGGAGCCTGCCAGGCCGAGGGTGGGCGTCATTGGCGCCTGGCCTGAGCTATGGGTTCTGGATGTGCCCGCAACACGTGCAGAGCAGTGGTCACTCGGACACATTGATGGCAAGTTGCGGCGCGTCGCTCACACGTTGGCCATCCGAAATCAAGCTTTCTGTGGCATTTTGAGATTGTGCGCAATGAGCGCTCCAAATTTTGTCCGGCCGCTATCAACAGACACGGTTGATCCTGTTTACAATTGACCCCGAATGTCGAGATTGAAATCAGAAAGCGAAATATGAGCTACGACCTGCTGCAAATTTCGTGGCGAAACAAAGGGGTTACAACTTGTGCAACTCGTGTCGCCCATGGCAGCCTCGGATCATCAAACAAGTCTCTGCTGCCCTGTGTTTCGGTATTGCAATGGGGCACTGCGCATGGGCATATGCACAGTGACTCCGAACACGTGGTCCTGTGTTGCTACGGCTGCTGTGAACAGCGGCGGTCCACAATCGAAATAGGTAGGCGCAACTTCCTAGTGCTCCCAGGCATGTGCACAAGTCATCTGACAATTGTTTTGCCTGCCGCGAGGTCATGCGGCGCAACTCATGCAGCCATCTCTATCGGCTGCGGCGCCGGCTTCCGCTGCACCACAGGCTGAGCCGCCGCAGGCGCTGCCGCCGGCTTTGGCGGGTGCCGGCGCACAAACTGCAGCCGGGCGAGCGAATAGAACATTCCCTTGATGTGCACACCGGTGGGGCCCCACTGCAGGCAAAGAAAACAGAGTCAGCTCTGCAGGAGTTGCAGGTGGTCAGCGGTATTTCTGCACACCCGGTGGCGCTGCCTCGTCTACATATACATCAGCACGCTGCCAGCTGTGGCTGCTGCCAGCAATAAAAGCACACCAGGAGCAAGCTGACAGCTCTCTGGGAGATGAATATCGCGGTTGGCATGCGGACCGCTGCCAGCAGGTCAATAGGACGCTGCCAGCAGTGAACAGGAAATCACGGACCTGGAAGTCGGCCCAGGCGAGCGGTTGCTGCGCATCTGCTAGCTGCGCCGCCGGCAGCGGCGCACCCAGCGCCCGCATCGCCGCCGCCGGCAGCGGCGGCGCGCACCTCGCCCAGCTGTACACCTCCTGTATTTGCCGCACAAACGAACACGAGCTTGGACGCAGGTCGCGGCAGCGACGGGCCCTTGAAAGGATGCGCACAGTTGCATGTGCATGTGGAGGCGTGCTGGTGCAAGTGGACGCAGAGGCGGACTCCCGCATGGTCACCTGCAGCAATGAGGTTGCAGAACTGCGTTGCAGGCCACCATCGGACTAGAAGGGTTCCGGCGGGGCGCACCTTGTCATGGGCGCCCTCTGCAACCTCCAGCCTCGAGATCTCGTACCGATTCCTGCGGCAGGCGCCAGCAGCGTGTCAGTCACGAGCAGGAGCTTCGAGCCAAGCTGGGACAGAGCCGATATGGTTTTCTCACTTTCACCGCCATGGGTGAAGCTGGAAGCCCAATTGAGCATCGCGCTGCCGCAGGTCTCAGTTTCAAAAGCAAGCATGTCTGCAACAGCAGGGGGCTGGCGCCCCAGGGCCAGCTGGCGCACTGGTGAATCATCATCCTGTTGCAGTGTACGGCTGTGTAAAGCTGGGTGTATCAGTGGCAGAGCGGGCGCACCGGTGGGTCTCCAGGTAGAGGACGCTGTGGTGCAGCCGTGCGCTGGTCCACAGGTTGGGCGGCAGGCCCCGGTCCGCGACGCCCGCCATGCTGTACTTGACCCAAGGCTCGTTGCACAGGTTGTACTGCACCGTCACCTGCACGCGCACGCCGAGATGCACAGTCAGCATTGCAGGCGGCCCATCAGAGCATGCGGAAGTCAGTGCTGCGACGCGGATCCGGCGTCGGCAAGCTGCCTGCTGTGCCCTTCCATGCTTTGCAGCGCACATGAAAGGGGCGGAATGCAGACCCCAAAAGGAGGGCATCTCGACAGGCAGCAAGGTTGCAGCGAGATGAAGCATGCGGCACCAGCTGCATGGTGTGCCGGCCGCGGTCAATCGAAGAAGGAGGCTGCCTGAGGAAAGCAGCATGAAGCGAACCGCTTCGTTCAGCAATGAGCAACCTGTGTTCGAGCTGCTCAGAACTGCAGGTGCACCTCCTGCATCGTGCGCTGGCGACGATCGATGGAGGAGGAGGCGGCGCGGTAAAAAATCGACATCAAAGTTGGATTCATTCCCTGTGTGACCTGGTTGCAAACACAAGGCGTTGTCTTGTCAGGTGAGCTCCTCACTGAGCCGAGTCAGTGAGTTCACCTCCTGCATGGTGCGCTGGCGGCGGTCGACGGAGGAGGCGGCGGCGCGGGTGGTGATGGCGCGCTCCTGGCCCACCGGCGCAAAGGTGGGCGCCACCGGCGGCGCCCCCTCCAGCCCTGCCTCCAGCTCTATGGCGCCGCCTGTCGCCGTCACCAGCCACGCGCGCTCAACCTGTGCACAAGTAAGCAGTATTCGTGAAATAGGAGAAGAACTCAGTGAAATTTTGCTCGAAACCAAGACCTCCAGCTCTATCACGCCGCCTGTCACCGTCATCAGCCACGCGCGCTCCACCTGCACATGGCGAGAGAATCAGAGTTGTGCTCAAGCTCTGTTAGACCCTGCACTGTCCCTGCAGTCGGCAGCTGTGGCGCCGCCCGTCAAGCCATGCGCGTTCCACATGCATGTGCCAATCTTAGTACGGATGATATGCTCAAGACATGTGCACAAGGTCTGCTTAGAACCCCCAACGCGCCATTGTTGAGCTCTAGTCAATCACGCCGTTTGTCAGACCACCTACACGCCTTGAAAGCATGGCAACAAATGGGCCGTCCGTGAGGCCTCCGCTCAAACCTTGCTGCAGCCCTTTCCAGTTGCGGCTCCCTGCATTGGATGTCAATTGGGCTCCACAGCGCAACCGAACTACCGATGGGATGCAATAGCCCACCAGGTTGCTGAGGAGTGCGCTGCGCTGTGGCGCCCCGACTGCCACTGTGTGCTCCGCAGCGCAGCCAGGCATGAAGCAAAACGAAGGGATGCAATAACCCATCAGATTGCTGCACGGACCGTTCTCTCGGACGGAATGTGCCTCGAAGGACGCTCATCAATCACCGCGCGCCCGTGGACCGAAGTCGATGGGCACTGCGGCGCATGTATCCCGCTCAGGGCCGTCAGCTGCTATTCCTCGTCTGGATTAGGGAGCTTGTCTGCTTTGGTTAGTACAGACAGGTGAACTATAGAACAGATCCTGTTCGAATATAGTCGTACATACCACGCGATTCTAAAGCATATATGAAGACTGACCATAAGTCAAATATTGAGTTATGGGACTTGAGCTCCCCAATTGGGCAGCGGGCGGTTTTAGTCCCCCAGCAGCATCCCGACTTGCCAAACGCGCGACTGAAGGCGCTATGCGCATCTGCGCAGCTGATCATGCCACTTGCGCCCCTCAGCGCCCTTCCCCTTTCCCAAACCCAGGCGCGCACACACCAAGACATTTTGCGCTCCCAGGATCAGATTACTCAAATTCCTCGCAATGCACCAGACTCGTTGCAGCGGGCAGCACCTTGAAGGAGCAGCCCTGCAGGCTGGCACCCCAGGCGCGGGAGCGGATGGAGTGCCGTGAGGTGCTCGGGTAGTGCGGCATCGGCGGCAGCAGCGCCACCACCGCCCGCACCTCCGCCACCTGCGATACGTGATGACCAGGCTTGCTCAGCGTCGAGTTCAGGAGCTCTTGATGACGGTGTCTTGGGGTGTCTGCGAAGGACTAGCAGCACGCTCGCTCGGCTGCGGCTGCGTGTGTGGCTGAGCCGCATTGGTCAGCGGCCCGGCACGCTGCCGCGACTCAACACTTTTCGCCCCAAGATGGTGACTTGTGACTTTGATCAGATGGCCGCCCATACTACAGGAGCATGCAAGCGTGTTTCAGCTGTTGGCGGTGCCGTAGCGCCTGAGTCGCCCCGCTGCAGGAAGCGCATCCGACACAGCGGGCCGCATGCTGCGCCCCAGATGCCAAAACGCGCTCCAAACCTGCGCCACTGCACTCGAGTCCATGCACCACCACAAAAGACTCACCGCGGGCGGGCAGGCGGGCAGGGAGATGGAGTAGAAGCCGGCGTGCATGAGGGCCGCCACCAGGTCGCTGTCCTCGGTGTACACGTCGCTGCCCCACAGCTGCCGCGCCCGCACCTGCTGGTTGGCGTTGCTCATCCAATTGGGCGCGATGCGCACCTGCGCGCGGGGCAGGCGAAAAGACGCGCTGATCAGGAGGCCGAAAAAGTGGTCTCTCTCAGCTTAGGAGTGACTACAACAAGTTGCGAAAGGACGGGCCGTGCAGCTGATGCCATCCATGAAGATGCTGCCAATCGCGCAGTCCTGCTGGGTGCACAGGGATGCCGTGCTGTGCGCTGCAGACGCACGGCACTCCAGAGGTTCCGCTGAAGGGCCCCAGCAGCTGATGGCAGCGACTCGAGCGACTGCAGCTCGATCTCCTCGTGCTGCGGCCGTCCGCTCAGCGCATTGCCAGGCCCAAGCCTGATCCAGCGATCCAGAAAGGCTTCCGTGTGCTCACCTCGTACCGCTGGCCCTCCCCGCCATTCCTGCTGAGGCCCTTGAGTGTCTCGCCCGGCTTGTACATGATGGTAGGCAGCTTCTCGTCTGCACAATGAGATATTAGAGTTCAGTACAACTATTTCCTGTTGGTTTCTGGACACTCAGAAGCGTTGAACACGGCACGGGCATGCATGGCGTAGCGCCATTCTCAATGCTGAGACAGCAACGGGCAAGTGCTCGAGGCTGTAACGTACTCTTGATGGCCTTTCTAGGCGCATTCTTCCGCGAGCTTCGCCGCACCTCCTGCGCAGGGAAGTGGTGGGCGCCCGTCATTGCAGTGTTAGTGGGCAGCTGCCAGCTGTCAGAAAGCCATTCGCATGCGCATGGTTCCCAAGCGCAGCATGCACGTCTGCGGCGCAGCTTGCGGATCTGTCGGACCCAGACCGTCTATACATAAAGAAGGCCATGCACTAAGCTACTCTATGGCGCTTGCCGCAGTGGTTTCAGCTGGCTGGCGCCGCCAGAGGGGACTGTAGAATAAGACCCGCGGCTGCATCATCACTTTCGCATTCTGTGACATAAGTAAATGCTGCTGACTGCCGCTATGATAACGCGTACCAGTTCTTGGTGGCATCAAATACTGCATCAAAAGGGAGGTTATTGCCAGAACGATGCCGCCGGTGACTGGGAAGCATAATTGAACACGGGGGAGCATGCGCAGTCCGAAGACCAGGCATGCATTGTTTTCATAGTTTCCAGTGCGTTTGCCCGGCGCGATCGAGCAATGCCCGAGACGTCGTGAGCACAGTCCCGTTAGTCTCTGAGTCTCTTGTACATTTTGCGAGTAGATGGCTCACCTCATCTGAGGGCCTGTCCTGGCCGTCCAGCCCGGGTTCACTTTTGATCCGTGTGGCAGGCGGTTCTCCATTTGCTTCCATGCCGCCGTGCTCCCCATTCGAAGCCGGACGCTTTGACATCTTTTGTAGGTGGCACCCCGGTCCCTCGACTAGTTATTTGCGAGTCAGCAGGAGCTGATGCAGCATATCTGTGCTGCAAAATAGCTGATCATTTTTGTCGCGTGTGCTCTTTGAGCTGAGCTGCTATGAGAAAGTTGCAGCTGCGCACCCCCTGGCCTGCCTCAAACCAAACGTTGTGACGCCTGGAATGCTACTCTTGCTGCTGCTGCTCGCTCACTCCCGAAAGCAGACACTTCTGCAGCTAATTTGTTCGCTTCGATCGTGGAGATGAGCAAGTGCAGGAGGTGCAAAGGACTCGAGCTGCAATGCGCGGGGGATGCTGAAGTCATAATTATATATTCCCCTTGTCCTCGTTGCGGTATGTCCAGTTTACCGCCCTGTAGTGCGTCCCTCAACGTAATTCGCAGAGCTCCGGAGCAGCAGATGCGTGCAGGCGCAAAAGAATCAGCGTGAGGGATCAAACGTGCGCTTCGGGCAGGTTATTCTGTGACATACCATTTGCTCGGCGTCGCGACACCAGCAAGGTCGGGTCCGTTCTCGCGTAGAGTGACTGTGTCGAGCTTCCGGCAGCTAGCGAGACACCCACACAGCTACGCCATGGGCAACCAGCCGTCTAGGCAGCGGCAGAACCAGCAGCAGAACCACCAGCAGCAGCAGCAGCAGCCGGGTCCTGCCCCTGCGCCAGCTCCCCCAGCGTACGCTCCTGGGTCCGGCAGCCCTGGCCCCGGCATTTATCCGGCAGCATTCAGGCCACAGGTGAGGGCCATTTATTTATGCATGAACAGATGAGCACCGGCAGCAGCCGCACCTTGGTATCACTCCGGCAGTTGCACGCCTCATCGACGCGATCCGTGCTGTGAAGTGCATCAAAGCATGTTTGTCCTAAATTCAGCTTGCCTTCGCTGTATCACAGCCTAGCACGTTGGCTGAAGGCCGCGCGACTGCGCAAGTAGGCCTCCTGGGTAGGCTCGCTCACGTTATCACTGCGCGCTCACTGAACAAGCGGTGCTGCCGTGACACAGGGTGGCGGCTATTATGGCCCGCCACCGGCGACAAACTCATACTATCCCGGCTGGAGGCCGCCGGTGCAGCAGCCCTACCCGCAGGTGAGCGGTGCGCCGCAGCAGATATGAATGTGCTGTCGCTGTGCCAGAATCGAATGCATGTTCGCGCGCCCAACTGAGCCGCATGCCCAAATCAATTTGCCCTTTTTGCCATCGCCGCAGGTGACGACAGCTGGCAGCAGGTCGCCGGTGCCGCTGGCTCAGCCGCAGCAGGAGCTGACGAAAACGGCGACCATCCGGAACTCGGTGAACCTGAAGAAGACGACGCTGCGGCTGGTGCCGCTGCCGGATGACGCGCAGAAGCTGCTCATCACCTTTGTCTTCGACAACTCCGCCCCCTGCGTGTGCGTGGTCTTCCACCTTCCCGCTCTCGGTGCCACGTACGCTTCCCAGTGATGATAGTTGTACACGGAGTCATCCTGCGCGTGCATGTCATACCTGAGCAGGGTTCTCCACATGTTGGAAAGGCCGTATTCACTTCTCCTTCTGAGGCCGTTGTTTCTGGCACTGCAGGGTGTCGACCTTTGTGAATGCGACAGAGGAGCCTGCGCAGGGCTGCCGCGTCAGCAGCACCAGCCAGCAGACAGCTCCCAGCATACACTACCACAAGGGGGTGCGCTCCACTCGCCTCACGCTTGCGTCCTGGCAGCGTTCTGCATATCCTCTCATGCCACCATGCTCCGAAGCATAGCAATGTGCAATGTGCTACCATGCTCCGAAGCAGTCAGCAGCTACTCCACATCCAGCCGGCCATCCTTCAGCCTTAGTCAACCCGTCAGATTCTGAACACAATCTGAACGTTGACTGCCAGATCCTGAACGGAACTTGAAGGCCGACCTTGCAACGAACTGCAGCTGGGCTTCAATTTTCCCAAGTCGGGGGCGGAGGGCGCGCACCAGCACGTGGTTGACCTGGGTCGGCACAGCGAGGCGGCGCTGATGGCCGCCGAAGGCAACACCTTCCCGCTCATCATCCGGCTGGAGACGGTCACCGACCGCGGCGCCAAGGAGGGCCACAGCCTCAAGGTGGGCTGCCCATCTCTTGCGCTTTTCAGGGTTCTGTACTTCTGCCGATCATCCGGCGGGAGACGTCATGGACCGCGGCGTCAAGGAGGGCCACAGCCTCAAGGTAGGTGGTGCAACTCTGGATGCTTATAAGCTCTGGGGACATCTGCGTCCACCCACCTACACGCACTGAGGATCACAGCATGGGCTCGCATCCTTGCGGCAATTTGGCACATGGCCATAGAGTACCACGGCAACAGCAAGGACGTGGGGCGCAAGACACTGCCAGCGGAAGTGGGTGTGCCGCTTTGGATTGGATTGATGTAGTGCAGGACGGCCGCTTTGCTCATCGCTCGTCAGCACGACAAGTCTGTCTGAACACAGTGCACACCGACATCCTAACTCTCCACTTTCTTCCAACAGGAGCTGGAGCCGGGGGCGGCGCAGAAGCAGTGGGTGCAGAGCCAGACGACGTTTGCGTCGCTGGGCAAGGGTGAAGACGGGGAGTGGGAGGTGCGCGTGCTCAAGCAGAAGATATGGGTCGACGGCATCTCCTACGAGCTGCAGGTGTGCCTTGTTAACCCTGAAACAAATTCAGAAACCCTAAGAACCCACCTCCCCTTCCTGCCCCCTCCCTAGGTGCTCTTTGACCAGCACAGCACAGCTCAGCGTGTATCGCTTCTGAACAGAGGAGAGGAAAGGGCTCCGCTCCGGCCGCAATCAACAGACGAGACCCTCACATGCATGTCCTGCTGGAGTGTCGCTGCAGGGGGATGCCATGCTCATGCTCTGACTGGGCAATCACACTCATCTATGCACTATTGTTGCAGGAGATCTACGGCATGGACCAGGCGGGCGGCGGCGGCGGCGCCAAGGCGGAGCTGACGGAGGCGGAGGCGGAGGACCGCCTGTGCGTCATCTGCCTGGTCAACGAGCGCGACACCACCGTGCTGCCCTGTCGCCACATGTGCATGTGCCACGGTGCGCGGACCTCGCTGCCATTTTGCTGCCGCACACTGATGGCTGCCATTTTGCTGTCGCACACCGATGGCTGCGTTTGCCAGCTGGTCCCTGCAGTGGTGGTCTCCGCCTTTGGTCGCTGCAACAGACTCGGACCCAGGCGGTGCTGAAACGGGCTTCTGACATGGTGAGTGTCATGTTGCAGAGTGCGCCCAGGAGCTGCGCAAGCAGACGCAGCGGTGTCCCATCTGCCGCAACCCGGTGGAGTCGCTGCTGCACATCCGGCTGGGAAACAAGGGCGCCGCCGGCGCTGTGCCCGTCGGCGGCGGCAGCGCCAAGGGCGGCGCCAAGGACTCGGCAGGCGCGGCGGCGGCGTCCGCGCCGGCGCCTGCGACTGTGCCGGTGACAGCCGCCGTGTGAGGTGGCCACGGTGGCGCCTGCCGCTGCCGCGCTGGCACCCTGGCTTTCAGGCGCAGGAGGGCGGTGTTGCCCACGGCGCCTGTGCGGCCGCCAGAATTGCATGGAAGCAGCATCAGCAGCAGCGCCGCAGCTGGAGTGTTGAGGCTGCTTCCAGCTGGTGCGCAACTCTCTGGTGAAACTACATGCTGAAACGGACTACAGCGTCATGCGCAGCTGGTAAATTCATTTGGAATTTGAACGCTCGTCGTTCTGACGCCTCAGAAAGGGGCGCCTGTGCGCCCTGTCTCAATTCGCTCGAGTGCGTAGCTAGGTAGGTGAGGGATCTCGTGGTTTGTTGCAAATGTGTTGCTGTTGCGGTCTGAGACATGTTGTACAATGCTTGTAAGAACCTGTGGGCTCAATTCCACACTGATCTGCATAGAGTCAACTGCGCCATAGCTGTCATCAGTGACGGGCGGGACAATAGCGTCAATCTTGCACACACCGCTGGACACAAACCTCTTGGCAAAGAACAGACCAAAGCGGAGAGTTCTGCAGGACTGCCTTGTATCTAACCGAGCGAAGAATCACAGCCTATCAAGCCAACAGCAGGGTTGCTCCACTACACAGCTCCGTGCTGGGGCTCTCTCTTTATACACTTGCGGCAACCCTGTCCCACCACCGAGGCGCCTGGCCGCTCATGCTCAGCCCGACAGGCTGTGCTTTCCGTGCGGCAAGCCCGGCTTGAGAGGCTGCCGGAAGCCGTCGATGTGGTGCAGAATGAGTAGCCTCGGGCCCGGGGGGATGCCGGCTTGTGTCAGCGCACTGCGCGTCAGACAGGCGTCATTCGGACCATTTGGCGCCGCTGTTTGCAGACGTGACAACACAAGATGACGTAGTGACAAGGCAACCGAGCGGCGCAGTGAAGCTGCAGCAGTGCGGCGCACCTCTCGTTCCACAGCATGATGGTCTTGTCTGTGAGCTGCGCCTTCTTCAGCTTCTTCTCGTATTGCTGCACGAGGACACATGACTCTGTCACAGCACACCTCTCGCATCTGGACAGAGCGCGCGGGCGCGCCACACGAGCAAAGCATGGTGGTCCGTGTGAACGTGACACAGTACGGAACATGAAATGCTGCAGGCGGGCTCACCGTGAAGCCGACGGTCTCGAGCACGTGCTTCGCCTTCACGTAGTTTGTGTCCTCCACCTTCGGCCCTGAGAACGTCTTCCCGAGCTGCACAACAGGAAGCACAATGGTGGTCGTCCAATGCGCGACTCGAGGCGGCGGCCCGAGCAGCAGTCTGATCTCCTCGCTCCCTCCAGCATGAACATCACCACCCGGAAGATGAGGCAACAGGATCTGCATCTATGCTCGCGACTGCATCACATATCGGCTTCAAGGAATACTTCTAGACATGATTCTGCTCTCAGCAAAGAAAGGACACATAGAGCCTCACCTTGTACAGGGCGCCCTGCAGCAGCGCAAACAGCACGCCGGTGGAGAAGGCGCTCTGGAACAGGTTGGCGCCGCCGCCGCCGACGCTGCTCATGCCGCTGATTGCTGAGAAGGACGCGCCGGACAGGAACGCTGCGCCCATCCTGTAGGTGCGCGGCAGGCAATGCTTGAGGTCCCGAGCAACAGTGATTTGGCATCATGGCAATCCTGGCAATGCAGTGTGCCCCAGCACTGACGCTGCAAAGCCAAACGCATGCGCAATTGCGTTACAACAGCTGCATTCCATCCAACTGAGCAGAGCTAAAACCACTCACGCGCTGCGGACGTCCTCCTTGCCGCCGCGCGCGTGCTTGATGGCCAGCGCAGCGCCCGCGTTGACTCCCGTCATGACGGCAAAGTTGCGCGCCTGAATCAGCGGCGTCTGCGTCTGCATGGCCGCCATCTGCTTCGACATCTGCGCGGCACAGGGACGAGGCACGGCTATTCAGCCATCTTTGCGGAAGCAGATCTGCAGCGGACCAGTGTCCGGCATGTGCGAGCCAGTCTTTGTGTCGGCGTGCACGTGCTGCTGTCCTCTGTGTTGTTTCCTTTTGATTCACATCGCAGTGAGTGATGATCAGCCTTGAGTCCACCGGCAGGCTTGGAGCGAGCCAGAACTGTCGTTGGGCACCGCCAAAACCGCTGTGAAAGCCTCACCGCGTCGCTGCCGCCGGTCGGCGGCACCAGCAGCTTGCCGGCGCCCTCAGGGTCCAGCTTTGTCATGGCACCCATGACGCCACCCAGCACGGCGCCCTGCGTGGATCCCGCCGCCGTGGCAAGCGCGATCTCCACATATGGCGGCTGCCGCTTGGTCCAGGCGTCCACATTGCTTTTGATGCGGTCGAGCTCCTGTTCGAAGTGATAGTGATCGGGGTTTCAAGCAATGATAGCTGATGAGGGCCATCTACTGCACGCATATCATGGCATGTGCAAGGCCGGCGCGGTGGGTGATCCAGATTTGTATTCACCTGTGTGGGTCGGCTCCAGTCGATGCTGGCGAAAGGGCCGCCCATGCTGCCAATGTTTCTGTTACTACCGGTCAAAGTTGTCAGATGCGCTGCCTCAGAGGATGACGCTGACTGAGAAGTGCGCTAAGATGGGTTTCGGTGGCGGCCTGATAGTCTTGCCGCGCCGCTCGTATTCGGCAAACCAATCGCGGGTGTGCAGCCTGATATAGAACTGGACGACTGTTTTACAGTCTGTTATAGCAAACTCGCACGACACGATCAGTTTGCTGTCCCGTTTTCTGCCAATCTGATTAGGCCTAATCGCGGCGATTGCGGGAGTCAGGAAAACAATGCACGCTGCACCATAGCTGCCTTGGGAGAGTTGCGGCTGTTGTCAGACTCGTGCACTTGCAGACTGTGCTGCCATTTGCGTGGTGACAGGCTGTGCCGGGGCCGAGGCGCAAACCTCGCTTACAGCACCGAAGCTTTTACAGAACCTCACGCCGGCAGGGTCGTCAGTCGTACGTTCAACGAGGCCTGCGTTGTCGCAGCGCTTCTCATTCGAGTGCTTTGAGCGTGTCCGGAGCCACCCGCGGGCTGCGGTACTACTGCTCCTCAGTCAGTCAGTAGTGGCTGTCACCTTTTTGAACGTTTGTGAGATCGCGTTGGCAGATCTTCGCAGCGGACTCGTTGATTTGAACACGCTCTTGGCCCATGAGTGTGAGCGCCCACAGGTCACCGAGCCCTCGGGGCGTCAGCGGCAGGACCTGTGTCAGCGCTGATTCGAGGTCGAGTATGAGGCTGTAAGCAGTGCCCAGCAATGTCGGGCTATGGCGACCAGATGTATGGTCGCCAGGATGGTCTAGATCCTCTAGCAGGAGGTGGGCAAGCCTCCGGAGGCTGGCCTGCCAGCAGCAAGGCGCCTGGATCACCGTCGCGGGGCCACTGGTACGTACCCCAGCATGGCATGTGTCATGACATCACTGGGCCATGGGATGCATTCCTGGACCATTGCAACTGCAATGCACACCTTGCCGGTCTCCTGGAGATAGAAAAATCGCATCTCCTCTGATCGCGTGCGCCGATGCGTCGCAGGCCCGTCATTACTGGCAATGCTCCGCAGCAGCAGCAGCAGCAGCAGCAGCAGCAGGCGTGGCAGCAGCAGCAGCAGCAGCAGTCGCTCCAGCAGCAGTCGCTGCAGCAACAGCAGGCGCAGCAGCATGCGCTGCTGCTGCAGCGCCACCAGCAGGCCCTGCAGCAGCAGCAGGCGCAGCAGCAGCAGGTGCAACGGGCGCAGCAGCAGGCGCAGGGCAGCGCCGGCTTTCAGCCCGGCTGGCAGCCCGGCCTGCCCGGCAGCAGCATGGCGCAGGGCCAAGGCGGCGCCGGCATGGGCGGCATGGCGCAGGGCGTCCACGCGCAGCTGCAGGGCAATGGCATGTCGCAGGGCCTGTCCCTGGGCAGCGGCCTCAGCGTCGGCCTCGGCTCCGGTGGCGCGCCTGGCATGAACCCATACTACAATATCAGCGGCGGCGCCGGCGCCGGCGCCGGCGGCTTGGGGTGCGCTTCCACAGCCCTGTGTGTGTGTCGAACGTCTGCGGTCAGATGCTTCAGTTTATCAAATGTCACGGTTAAGGTCATATTCTTGCAGCGCATCGAATTTTGCTGACCAATTTCGAGCACACTGCACCCTCCCTGGTATGCTCACCCGGAAAAAACTCACACTGGCGCGCAGGTATGGAGGCCTAGACCCGGCCGCCCTAAAGTCCATCACGCAGCAGAATGCCATGGCGCAGTACGGCATGGGCGGCGGTGCCAGCACGCAGGCTCAAGCGCAGATGCTGCAGCAGCTGTATGCGCGAAGCGGCGGCGGCAACGAGGCCTGGAATCAGCGAGCCAACAGCCTGCTGGGATCCGCCGGTGCGTCACTCTATGAGTTGGCAGCCCGCTGGCATTCCTGTAGCAGCATGAAGGCCAGCCAATGGCTATGCCGATGGCAGAGCCAATGGCGGCGCCAACCCCGCCGGTTGTACTCGTTACCCCTCTCTCTCGAAGCAAATCGTGTGTGTAGCCGTTGCTGCAGGGTACCCGTCGCAGGGCGGCCTGCCGGGCATGCAGCAACCGCAACTGCCCAGTCTGGGCATGGCGAGCCGCGCCGGCGTGGTGTCGCCAGCCGGCCAGGCCGGCAACCCCTTCTTCCAGCAGCAGCAGGCAAGCTGGCTTTTCTCTGTTCTGTTTATTCTCCATCGCAGCTTCGCAGGGGGGCAGACGTCTGTCCTGCAGCAATGTGGGAGAGCAGCGTCTCATCACAGGGGTTGGTCAAAGGAGTTGTCTGTCGTCTGGGCACCCGGACAGTGTTCGGAAACCGCCGCCGCGTCGGGCCTGCAGTGTGCAGGACGCGCGGTCCATTCGGAGTATTGATGCAGACACCCAAGACGAAGTTTTACTGGGCGGCAGGCGGCGCTGTACCAGCAGGCCCTGGCGGCGCGGCAGCGGCAGCAGCAGCAGCAGCAGCAGCGCGGCTTCGACGGGCCGCACCAGGACGTGGAGATCAAGCCGGGCGCGCAGGGCAAGCGCGGCTCGCGGCGGCCCGCCGGCGGCGTGGGCTGGACGCCCATCGAGGTACTTCGGAACTTTTTGGAGCTGAAGTACCACCTTGAGCCTGTGATCGCCTTGCAGGATGACGAGTATGCACCAAACACTTGGTGCCAACGAGGCCCACCGCCAGAGGCAGTGCGAGCATGCCTTGTGCTTCGTAGAGGGTGACGGCGCATCTGCATTGCCCCATCGCATCCCACAGCCAGATGAGGTTCAATTTATTCTGGTTGCTGTCTTATCATCCCATCTCTGGTCAAGGCGCTGACTCGGATCCAGAGGCGGGCGAGGGATTGGCAGCGCGGCTGCAGAGCGAGTACATTTCAAAGTTACACAAACAGAACCGCACAGAAATATCCTCTCAAGCAACGCGACTGGCTGAGTTAGGGCGCCGACTCGGAGCCGGAGGCAGACGAGGAACTGGCGGCGCGGTTGCAGAGCGAGTACAACTCGTCTGCCCCCGCGCGGCCGCGCCGGCGCGCCGCCTCCGCAGCCCAGCAGAAGTTTCAGGTGTCGCTCTGCCGCCCTGTTTCTGGCCCTGACTTTTCGCTTTGGGGTCATGGATCGCTCTCGGGCGCATTGGCGCACCGGCCGGTGCACAAAGATGGCAGGGGAGGGTTTGGGGCAGCGCTTCCGACAATGGCGGATGACATTAAAATACTTTTAAAACAGCAATTTCAAAACAGTACAGCAGGCCGCCCTTCCTGTATTCCATGTCAGCGGCCTGCTGTCAGAGCCACCTCGCGCCTGCTCGCCTCTCAGCCTTCCAGCCGGGAGTCAACGACGCCGTGACTGAATACAGGAAACCAATGCGAATCAGCATACCAGACTATCACATCAACAATGCGCAGGAGGCGTCCGACGAGGAGGAGGAGGAGGAAGAGGATGACATCGAGAGCGACGACTCGGACGCGCCGAAAAAGCGCAGGGGCCGCGGCGCCCAGCAGCCGAGCCAGGCGCGTGACTTTCCTTCCTGCCGCAACCGTCTGTCCTCGTGCCAGCTCTGGCGGCAGCCCTTTCGGCAGGTCTGTTGGCAGGCAGCTTTGGCAATGGGCATCGGTGGCCTCCTTTCCTAGCTCGACGCATGCGACTTGCGTGGTGTGCCGCTGAAGCCCTGACTCGGCCCTGTTCTCTGCGTGTGCGCAGGCGCAGCTGCAGATGCAGCAGATGCAGCGCATGCAGGCCATGCAGATGCAGGGACAGCAGATGCAGGGACAGCAGATGCAGGGACAGCAGCTGCAGCAGCTGCAGCAGATGCAGGGCCTGCCCGGGCAGGGGGCCCCGCCGGCGGCGGCGCCGGGGCCGTATGCGGAGACGCCGCAGGGGTTCCTGCGGGAGGGCGTCGGGGCGCGATCCAGCGCGCGCAGCGGCCGGCGCGTCAGCTACCGCGAGGGCGGCGATTCCGACGCCAGCTCCGACTCGGAGGCGGAGCGCCGCAAAGTGCAGCAGGCCAAGAACATGCAGGTGGGACTTCAATCGATACGAGTCGCCAGGAGTCTCCAACCAAAATTGGGAATGCTCAAGCGGAGCGCCGCAAGGCGCAGCAGGCCAAGACTCTGCAGGTTCCAAGAGGCTGACGCTTTCTCGTTCGTGACCTTTTCATGTTGCAGATCTGTACATCTAGGTTTCGTGGCGGAAGGATCAACCTTTTGTCCACCAATGCTGACGTGCTTTCGCGATGTTTTCAGGTCGCCGCCTTCACGGATGTGGAGAACATGGACGATGAGGTGGAGCGCGTGATCGCCCACAGGTGCGAAAATATGCAGGACCTTACAGACAGACTGACTGGAAAGGTTATCCACTTCTCTGACCATATTTGTTCGCATGGCTGCCTGAAAAACCTTACAAGCTGGTCAGCGTGTCAGGGTGAAGGTCCCAGCAGACGCATACCCAAGGTTGCAGGACACAGCAGTGTGAACGGCGATCTGCAACAGGCGATCTGCGATGAGGCGGCAGCTGATGCACAGATACGGCACTATTGAAACCGATGCAGGGACACCGCTGGCATGAGCCCCATCCCGGGCGACGCCTGGGCGACGCGGGAGTTCCACATCAAGTGGCGCCGCTGGTCCTACATCCACACCAGCTGGGACAACCTGGCGACGCTCAGCCAGCTGGCCGGCTACAAGCGCGTCACCAATTACATGAAGCGCGCCGACGAGGCCGAGGTAGGGTTTTGCAGCTTCCTGCCTTCAGCAGGAGCGACTGTCCTGCGACGCCTGCAGGCTGCAATGCCAGCTGATGGAGTATGATCTGGTGTTGCAGCGCTGCAGCTGGGGGTCCTCATGAGCGGACTTTGAGCCGCTGACAGCCTGCTATGCCCTTGGCCAACACTGACATTTACTCCTTATTGCGAATGCAGCTGGCGCGGGCGCGGCTGTCGCGGGAGGAGCTGGAGCTGGCGGACGTGGAGAAGCAGATGGAGGAGCAGCTCATCTCCGAGCACATGCAGGTATGATGATCTGACCACAAAGGGTTGGTAATATCACGTGTTGCAGGGTATATTCATGTATTCATCAAGCATGAAAGAAGCAGATGGAGGAGCAGCTTATCTCCGAGCACATGCAGGTGCGGCATAGTGAACCAATAGGCTGTATTCTGCTTCATTTATTTTGGGACTTCCAGAGTGAACCCTTGCAACTTCTCACAATGAAAGCAGCAGCTCATCTCCGAGCACATGCAGGCAAGCGGTTTAATGCACGCAAGGGTTTCAGGAGTCGTGGGTGAAACCCGCGATGCACCTCTTGGCAATGAAAGCAGCAGATGGGGCAGCAGGCCACCTGAGCGCTTCTGTGGCACGTCAACGGCGTTGTTGACGACAAACTGCTGCACCTGTAGCTGCAGCTGTGCAGGATGTGCGGCTGCCACGCCCGCTTCAAGCAATTCAGCGGGCTCATTTAACATCTCAACTGACATGTTTGTGAGCAGACACCACGTCGCTGTGGAAGCGCACACAGAAGCTGCGTCTTCTCCAGTGATTTTCTTTCTGTTGCCCTGCAGGTGGAGCGCGTGTTTGCACACAAGGCAGACACGACCAAGGGCGGGCAGAAGCTGCTGGTCAAGTGGCGGGGGCTGCCCTACGCCGAATCCACCTTCGAAACGCTGCAGGACGTCATCCGCATCGGCGGCCAGAACGACATCATCGAGTACCAGGTGCCGCTCTGTAGCATGACCAAGGAAAACATGTGCTGCTGGGTGTCTGGTGCTGCTCGCCCGGGAACAGAGCGATGGGTGGATGCGGCCATGTGTAGATGCCCTCCAAGTAGCTGGAGAGACTGAGAGATGTCGACGGACTGTTGCAGATTCAGACAACACCAGACGGACCATGCATGTGCGTGTTTTGCGCAGGAGCGGGAGCGGCAGCTGATGGGGCCGACGCGCAATGTGGAGGCGCAGCGGCGCGCCTTCCGCGCCGCCGGCACCCGCGCGCTCGAGGCGCAGCCGGCCTGCCTGCGCAACGGTGCGCTGCCCTGGCATCCTTCCATTTGCATGGTTGTGTAGTCCTGAAGAGTTTGCTCCGTCATTGTGTAAAGAAACAAGCATGATGAGTGTGTTCTCGTTTGAACAGGGGGGCCTCCTTTTTTTGGGTCTTTCGGGTATGTTGCGTGTGCAATTTTCGTTTGTAAACCGCTGCGGATTTGGGTCCCGCAGGCTCGCTGCGGGACTACCAGCTGGACGGCCTCAACTGGCTGGTCTACTCCTGGTCCTGCGCCCACAACTGCATCCTGGCCGACGAGATGGGCCTCGGCAAGACCATCCAATGCGTCAGCCTGCTGGGTGCGCGCTGCCGCCTTGACTCCTGTTCCGCAGTCTCAGTTCGCGTGCAGAGCCCCCACCACGCCCTGCCTGCAGCGTGTGCGTGCTCAATGCTCGAGGCTGGCTGCCAGCTAAACGTGACCTGCTCACAAGTCTGTAGAGTTCCACATGGCTTCACATAGCACCAGCTTTGTTGACCTGGCGCGCGCAGGCTACCTGAGCGAGATGCAGGGGGTGCGGGGGCCCTTCCTGGTGGTGGTGCCGCTGTCCACAGTGCCCAACTGGATCCGCGAGTTCCGACGCTGGCTGCCGCAGCTCAACACCGTCGTCTACGTCGGCGACACCAAGTCCCGCGAGGTAAGGAATCCAACCGCCGATGACTTCGAGGCAAGCAGTGGAGCATGAAAGCCGCTTGTAGTACTCATGCATTCCAGCACAGATTTGCAATCGTTCAAAACTTGCAACCAGGATTGTGACCGCCTGCAGGTCATACAGCACTTTGAGTTTGTGCCGGGTCACGGGAACCTGCATGCCAGCTCAGCCGCACCGTCACTCAGCTGACAACGGACACCGCATGTCCGCATGCAGGTCATCCGGCACTTCGAGTTCGTGCCCAGCTACGGCAGCCTGCGTGCGCACAAGTTCGAGGCGCTCATCACCACCTACGAGCTGGTGCTCAAGGACGCCGACGTGCGCTAAAGCCTATCTTCTGAACTGACGAATGCAAGTGGGGAGCTCATGTCTGGAGCAGTCATGAGGTTGCCTATGTCTGACTGTGAAGCGGGCAGAGCGCCCTTTGCATGTTCCTGTCGCGTTTTGTCTGCCACAACCCCCGTTGCAGCGCGTCTGCCCTTTGCGCAGTATAGCTCCCGACCGGTCCGATATGACTCCGCGCAGCTGGCTGGCTGGCAGGCTGTATATGGCTGGCTGAATGACGTGCATGCCGCCGCTGCCGCAGGTGCTGCGGCAGGTGCCGTGGGCATACCTCATGGTCGATGAGGCGCACCGCCTCAAGAACAACGAGTCGGCGCTGTACCAGGTGCGGCCAGGGCAGCGCTGTCACCAAGGAATGCTATGGGGTGCATGGCCGCAGGCACCCGTATGCAAACCCAGAGCGAAGTCGCCATCCTGCTTCTCAGGCTTGCAGCTGCTGTACAGGACCGCTTCCCTCCTGGCTCACGCCCTGACTGGTGCACACCTTCCATAATACGCAGGAGCTGGTGACGTGGCAGTTTCAGAGCAAGCTGCTCATCACGGGCACGCCGCTGCAGAACAGCATCAAGGAGCTGTGGGCGCTGCTGCACTTCCTGGAGCCGCAGCGCTTCCCCGACTCCTCCGACTTCGAGGCCAATCACTCCCTGGACAACGCCGAGCACGTGCGCACTCGATGCGTTACTCGACGGTTGAGAGGCAGCAATGAGCTCTGCTGGCGATCCTTGGGCGGTGGCATCTTAGTCAAGCACGATGCGCAGGGGGTGAAGGACAGCCAGCCTCCAGTTTCTGCACACTCAGCCCCCATTGAGCAGACTGTCCTCATCGTTGTTGTCAGAGTGCGAGTGAATTTAATTCAGTATTGCAAACCTTGTTCATTGCAGGTGGCGCGGCTGCACCAGGAGCTGCGGCCGCACCTGCTGCGGCGGGTGATCAAGGACGTGGAGAAGAGCCTGCCGCCCAAGAACGAGCGCATCCTGCGCGTCGACATGACGCCGCTACAGAAGCAGTTCTACAAGTGGATCCTCGGCCGCAACTTCCGCGAGCTCAACAAGGTAGCTGTTGTTCCATTCTCCTTGCTGCAGTGAGCCCCGCTGATCGTGCACCGTGCAATGGCGTTGCAAGACGCCGCACTCGCAGCACCGGACATGTCGCTGCTGTCGTGCAGAGTCGTGCACAACAGGCGGACAACACCTGTTGTGCAGGACGAGTGCAGCAGCTGCGACCAGATGCAATTGGCAAATTCATGCTGGAGCAGCACTGCACGACTGGCACCTTCTGAGACACTACTGACGCCCCGCTCTGTGTCTCCCGTCGCACGCAGGGCAACGGCAACATGAAGCTGCTCAACATCATCATGGAGCTGAAGAAATGCTGCAACCACCCCTTCCTGTTCCCGCAAGCGGAGGAGGAGTACCGCGGGCGGGAGGGCGACATCGGCGCTGCGGACCGCCTGGTGCTCACCTCCGGCAAGATGGTGTTGCTGGACAAGCTGCTCACGAGGCTCAAGGAGACCGGGCACAGGTACGAAAAATTAAACAATGGAACAATAGCTTGAGTACAACAGGCTAAATCTGACAGTAAATTGGCTGAAATCCTGACACCTTCTGCCGCCGGGGACCGCCTCACCTCCGACAACATGGTGCTTCTGGACAAGCTGCTCATGCGGCCGAAGGAGACGGGCATAGGTGGGGGCCCGAACGTATCGCGATGTCCACGTAGGAAAGTCCTCTGCCTAGCTTCATTGCTGCCTGAAAGGCAACCCCTTGCCGGGTGTATGCCGCAGATCCGTCAAACATGCGGAATGATGTCATCACTTCAGCTGCGCTGCTCCTGGCCCTGGTCTCGAAGCCGGGCCGGCGGCGCCACACTGCTGTGCTGCCACAGGGTGTTCAATGTCAGCCAGATGGTTCGGGTGCTGCACACAGTACGCGGCATTGAGGCTGACGCTCTTCTGTCTGGCGGACAATCCTCTGTCTGCATGCCGCAGGGTGCTCATCTTCAGCCAGATGGTGCGGGTGCTGGACATCGTGTCGGACTACATGCGGCTGAAGGGGCTGCAGCACCAGCGGCTCGACGGCTCTACGCCCGCGCAGGCCCGCCACCAGGTGCGCAATTTCTCGAGATATACAAGTGACGCTTGCAAGCTGCTGCTGGAAGGGTCCAGCCTCGGCAGGCCTGCCAGGCACCCTCAGCAGTCTGTGTTCATCATACAGTTAGGCATACGCCTTGCCGCGTCCATAACAGTTTCAAAAGCACACACAGAAGCCGCGTGGAGCCCGCTGCCATCAGTACGGGGTCTACTCATGCGGCGTGTCGTACCATTACTCCTGCACACTTTCTGCTTCGCTGCTGCAACTACTGGATCACGCCGATGAGCAACTTCGCATAATCAGTTTCGCGGCCCAGGTACTGCATTGATCTGTGCAGTCCATGGAGCACTTCAACGCCCCAGGCAGCGCGGACTTTGCGTTTCTGCTGTCCACGCGAGCGGGCGGGCTGGGCATCAATTTGGCGACGGCGGACACCGTGGTCATCTTCGACAGCGACTGGAACCCGCAGAACGACCTGCAGGCCATGAGCCGAGCGCACCGCATTGGCCAGTCCCAGACCGTCAACATCTACCGGTGCGTGTTCCGGAGCGCAAACTATGATTATGCATGGCAGAATCCTGCTGGCTGTATCTTGCGCTTCTGCGGCAAGCAGCGCTGTGGCGGGTGGCCACGCAAGGTGCAACACGCCAGCGCAGCAGCTATGGAGGACAACATCCGGGAGCCGCGTCCCGTTGAATGATGTCATACCCGACTCGCATCCACCTTCTTCTTGTCGCCAGGCAGCCGATCAGTGCCCGTGAGATGATGGTGCTGGACCACATGAGGGGTACATTCTCAGGTCCACGCCAAGCACAAGATGGTGGTGCTGGACTCTCTTGACACATCCGTTTTGGCCATCTGCTCAATACTTCATTCCTTCTGCAGGCTGCTGACGAGCGGCAGCGTGGAGCAGAATATCCTGGAGCGCGCCAAGCAGAAGATGGTGCTGGACCACCTTCCTCACCACGATCATCACCCTGACCCCGTTTGTGTCTTGCACAACCCAGGCTGCTGACAAGCGGGTCTGTGGAGGAGGACATCCTGGAGCGCGCCAAGCAGAAGATGGTGCTGGACCACCTGGTCATCCAGCGCATGGACACCTCCGGCCGCACGGTGCTGGGCGCCGGCACCGGCGCCGCCTCCGTCAAGCAGATGTTCGGCAAGGACGAGATGGCCGCCATCCTGCGGTGCGACTAATGTTTCATCTTCAGACATTTTTCCTTCCAGACCATCCTGCGGTGCGCCGCCGCTGCCGCCTGACCAAACCGCCACAGCCTACGACGCTTGTCCTCCGCAGCGACCACGATCCCTGCAGAGATGTGTGCGGCAGGCTCAGGAACTTTCAGGGTTGGGGTTTTTGTTGCAGACGCAGATGATGCGTTTGTGCTGCACGGGGCCGAACCCCACCTGCTGTTGATCTCGCATCTCCTGGCTCCACAGTTGCCATGCTTCTGGGATCAGAGGGCCTTGTGATCTGGCGCTTTAGGGCCAATGCGGTTGCACTTTCGCTGAAATGGGCACCTCGGAACGCAACAGGTTTGGCGCGGAGGCGCTGTTCAAGGAGGACGACAAGATGGTGGAGGACAAGTCCAAGGCGCTGTACGAGGACAGCATCGACGCCATCCTGGCTCGCGCCGAGGTGCAAACCCTGGAAACCCCCAAACATCCTTAGGTATCCCTAAACACCCAAAAGTCCCACATCTAACAAGTCCAAGGCCCTGTACGAGGACAGCATCGACGCCATCCTTGCACGCGCCGAGGTATGCCCCATGATTTTTACTGAGCTCGAGTGGCCCTTTCCCACCAGGCGCCTGCCTCCTGGCAGGCGCCTGCCACCATGAAAAAGTGCTGCACCTGGCATGCCAGTGCTGCTCTACGCGCCGCCTGAAACCAGCAGCTCAGGTGGTGTGGCTGGACGCAAGCTACACATGCTGCGCAGGTGGTGGACGAGGGCATGGGCAAGAACGAGGGCGCGGACGAGCTGCTGTCCGCCTTCAACGTCGCCACCTTCAAGAGCGCGGAGGACGACAAGGCCTTCTGGAACCGCCTCATCCCCGTCGATTCGCGCGAGGAGGAGAAGAAGGCGAAGCAGGTGAAAAGATCTTCTCGGTTTTAAAAACTCCGGCTGCTGCTGTACACCTGGCCACAGCCGCTGGCTGAGCATGGCACAGTTCCTGCCGCTGAACAACAGGCGCCACGAGATGGATGTTTACTTCCACTCAAGGAAGGCGGTGCTTTTTTCTTCTCTGCAACCACCTCGGTTGCCACCTGTATGACGATCTACTGACAACATTACAATTCGCAGGAGGAGCTGGGCGTGCGGGCTGCGCGGCTCAAGGGTTTAGGCGACGTGCTGCCGCCTCGCCGCAACGACTCCGACTCGGACACTCCTGGCGGCTCCGACTCCGACGTCAAGAAGGCCTCTGGTGCGCTTTGTGAAACGCTGCAAGTAAACAGCTATCTTGTGCTGCACTGTTTAAACAATCCGGTCGCCTCCGCTTCCAGCGTCACGAGAGCCTCCGGTGCAATGTGCCTCTTTGACCAACCTTTCGCTGGCATTGCGGGCACTGCTGTGGCCTTGAAGTGGACACTATGCGCAAAATCATCCGGTCTATGAGGTGCTTGACAGGTTGATGGCGACCGTGCTTTTTCAAGAGCACGGCGCTCACGGTTTCCCCACTGGCAATGCTGCGCTCAGACAGCAAGGGCGGGAAGCGCAAGCGGCGCGGCGACCGCGGCGACGGCTCCCGCAAGCGCAGCCACATGGCCAGCCCGGTGCCGGGGCCGCACGTGCCGGGCGCCGTGCTGCGCATGGACGAATGGCCCCGCGCCTGCGATGCCGACGGCAACTTCGTGCCTGGGGAGGTAACGCTTTGTTTGACTGGTTTATCGTTTCGTTCGTTGTGTTCTGTTGCCGCTTGTTCTGGCATAAACGAGTGGCCCCGCACCTGTGACGCCGATGGCGACTTCGTGCCCGGCGAGGTGAGCCTCTGCAACATTTCCACCACTATCTTGATGTGTGTTGCTGCTTTGCCGGCGGCAACTTTGAGAGTGCCTTGCATCGTGGCCCTTCCTTTTGCACTGATGTGCCGGCTGGCAGCACCTGTTGCACTCGTCGCTGGTGGTCTGACCGCCGGCACCCTCTTCGGCCGGCATCGAACATGGGCTCCAAGCTTGCCGCACAAATGCCTGCCGGTGACTGAAAAGTAGCACGATGCGCACAGGGCGCTGAGAAGCGGGTGCTGGGGCGGCGGGACGCCGGCGTCTTTGTGCGAGCCGTGAAGCACCACGGGCTGCAGGTGCGCCGCGCCCTGCATTTCCTGCTGCTATAGGTCCCCTGCCCAGGGGTGGGGCGTTCAGGGAGCCTTGCTGCGGAGACTGAACGGGATTCTGTGCGCACTACGCCAGCAGCAGCAACCGAGCCAGCTGTGTCCACTGCGAGTGTCGACATGATGAGAGACTGCTGTTCCTCCTGCAGCCCTGCAGTATAGAGCAACTCAGAACAAGGACCCACGGTCCATTGCTTGATCAACTTCAGCGGAACACAGGCGCGGCTGGACGTCATTGCCAAGGAGGTGGGGCGCGCAGTGGAGAAGGCACCGGCGGGGGCGCGCCTCGGCCTCTGGTTCGGCCTGCTGCGCGGCTGCGACTGCGCCATCGCCGACGCGCCGGCGCAGGGCAAGGAGCCCAAGGTGCGCCTGTGCACA
>JAABUL010001343.1_pt1 | contig 47481 bp, 48 predicted proteins | sample 5559151 | NCBI WGS metagenome assembly JAABUL01 (sample SAMN10711876, study PRJNA513368) | rock metagenome | isolation source: Antarctica rocks | place: Antarctica: Victoria Land, Pudding Butte sud
TCAACACCGGAGGGTCGGACTCAAGAGGTATCAAACACTTCTTATAGGACCGTGTCGCGGTTTTGGTGGAGTCCATAATTCGCAACGACTAGCAATGCCCCAAGTGCCGAAGATTGCCTGTGTCAAATATTGGTATACGAGGACAAGAGAGCAGATAGGCATGTAGATATATATTGAACTATCTAGTAGGTTGAACATACGGGATGATTGATGAAGGAAAGAAGTGGGCGAAGGGTAAATACCCATTCACTAGCGCCGAATTAATGCGAAGATTGCTCCGCCGGATCAATGCGGAGATTCCTAATCACAGGGGTAACAGTACTGTTCCCTGTTTCCAACACTCCCTCTTAGAAATTGAAGCTCTATATGAAGCTATCCAGGCCCTCTACTGACTGTATATTCATGCTCTTTTACTCGCCGACGTCATGCTCGGCGGAAGTAGCTTCATTCCTTGAAGCTAGTTTCATGACTGATCTGAATCTCAGGAATTTGCCTGACTTCAGAAACTTGATGAGATCATCGACTATCATTTGATCAATGAGTATGTATTTCAATTTTATTGCTCTCTCTTCTACCTTGTTTCAAACATAGTGATACGATGTATCAATGTGCTTGGCTCGAAAATGATTGACGAAATTGCTATTCATTTTTATAGCCGCTTGATTGTCAGCTAAAATGATAGTTGAATTTGTATTCAAATCATCATATTTCATCTTTTTCAATGCTTGAATCAGAAAGATCAATTTCTTGACTACATTACATTCGTTGACGTATTCAGCTTCAGCAGATGATGTGCTGATGCATTGCTGATGTTTGAAGCTTCAGTTAATTGATTCATTTCATAGAAAAAACATATAGTCAAAGATGAATCTTCAAGAATTCAAGCAATTCGCATGAGCTGAATTGATATATTCAAAGAATTCAGCTTTCTCAACTTTCTTCACTTTGAAAAATTTATATCAAAGTCTCAGCTGAGCAGTTTCGACTAGATAACGAATGATTTGTTTGACAGCTAAATCATGATCAAGAATAGAATTTGTTGAATATCTGCTGCATTTGCTCACTGCATAAACTACGTCTGATCATGTTTGACAGACTATTCACATCAGTGTTTCAATGATTGATTGATAGCTCTCTATTTCTTCAAAGATAGCTTGATACTCAACTCACTTCTTGAACTTTCAATAAACGTTCTTTTTGAGCTGACATCTATGATGCATCAATGTTTTAGTTGAGCTGCAGTCGCTCATGCTCAGAAGTTCAATGACTCGCTTGATATAAATGCTTTGATTAATTCAAAGAGTTCATTCAGCTTTATCATGAGTTATATGCATTTCTAAATATCATTCAATTGAGTCAAGATCTTTCATTTGAAAATGCTTTGCAAATTGCAGCTTCAATGCTTCAATATTGAATATGTTCAATTCTAGAATGAGTAAATCGTTTACATAGATAGTGATAATGATGTCATTATCATGAATAAACATTGAATAATTAATTTCTATTCTTTGATAATCAATGAAGATGAGATAAACTTTCAGAATTGCATATCATTTTTAAAACATCTGTTTTAATTCATATAAAGTCTTGTTTAGACAACAGGTCAAAAAAATTTCATTTAATTCTTTTTGCTCAAACTTTGAAGATTGCTGCATTCAGATTTCTTTCTTTAAATGTGCTTCTAAAAAAGCGATGATGACATTCATTTGTTCAACTTCATAATTATATTTGATCGTCAATGCTAAAAGCATTTTGATGATCATGACTTTGATCATCGAAGCAAAGATCTCATCATAGTTAATTTTCTGCTTCTAATGAAATCTTTTACTGTCAGAAACTAGACTGAACTAAAGATTCTATCAATATAGAGAATTGATTATTATATTACTTAAACTAAATACAGAACAATACATCAGATAATGTACAAGATGAAAAACAAAGAACGAAAGAAAAGAATGAAAGCTCGACTTTTATATACTGTTACGAACATGTCTGAATCAATCAGAGTTCAGATTTAACTCTAATCAATTTGATTAAAGCAAGTCATGATGCTATGTTTAGTTTGAATCTAGCGCATCTTTATTGAATTCTTCGAGCTATTTTCAGCACTTCTTCTCGTTGTTCAGCACTTTCTTCATTCATTTCTTTCATCATTCTTTTAGGCAAACACATCTGACATATTACATCACATCTGTATCAAGTCTAGCGCAGTCTCAAGTCATTATTTATAGAAGAGCTTGCACTCTTTCTCTTCTGTATTCTTAATGTCTTGTTATAGTTATCTCTAAAGAGCAATACATACATATCAGCCTTGAGTTTCTTTGATTGAATGATCTAGACATGATTTCAACATTACATTAAGAATTTCGTTTATCATACGATATAAATACTCATTACTCATTCAATATACTCGTTCAGACAGATTGAGTCTAAAGAAATTCATTTACCTGATGATCAACGCAATCGAAAGACAGAACAACACTAGAAAATCTATAGAATCAACAGCGAGACTGATTGAATTGCTAGACGACTTACAGCTCATTAAGTACACATCATTCATCTCGATTAATAGAATCAGTGATAAAGAACCTTCGTTGATTGCTAGAGAATCAAACCGATCAAGAGAATCAATCAACCCTCAAATCAAACAACAAAAATGATTTCATCTTCTATTGTCGAGCATCGTTCTTCGCTTGATCTCTTTTCTTTTAAAACATTCATTCAATTCAACCTCTTCTTTCTTCTTCATCATGCCTCGTTTCTTCAAAGAGCGTTTCGAAGCTTCATTCTTCATTGTCGAAGATAATGACTCATTCACTGAAATCATAACATCTTTTATGACTATAAAAGCTATGACTATGAAAGCTTTGAAGAAACGATGCGAAGAGCTGAAAGCTAGACTACAAGCTAGAGAGATTACTTCGTCATCATTAATCTACTCTGAGCATTCTAGGTTTCAGAAAATACTCAATTCTTCGTTGTTCACTGATGAAAAGAACTCTATCTGAAAGAACTGATATGAAAAAGTTTAGAACAAGCTGAAAATCAACGTTGATCTCTTTTCAAGTGAACGAGTCAAGCTGAGCTACGTACATTTCAGATTATTCGATGATGCAGCTGAGATCACTCAGTCAAGACGCGAACGTGACTGTTTCAACTCATACAAGATCGTCGATGAGCTTTTGAAAGAGCTAGCTCAGTTGTTTGATGATTCAGATAAAGAAGTCAACTTTCGTAGAAACTACTACAACTTGATTCAAGAACAGAAGAAATTCAGCGAGTTTTATACTCAATTTCAACGACTATTCTTCTATCTAGACTATCAAGAAAAACAGCTGATCGTTGATCTAAAGAATAAAATAAACTCTCGACTTCAATTCGCTTGAGTAACTCAATTGATTCAACTCAGTACTCTGAAAGAAATTTGTTTCTATCTCATTCGATTGAATAATGATCAACGAGCTATTCAAGAGATCAAGAATAGAGAAGCAATGATCAAAGCTAAAACAACTAAACAGATCATCTTCATTGAAGAGTCAGTCAAAGCTACTTGTAGAATCATAGAAATGAAGATGACTGATCAGTCAAAATCACGTGACGCTGTTTTGACTAACGTCAAAGAAAATGACTTACTAATTGAAAACTGCTTTCTATGTCATAAGTCTGATCATACTTCTAAAGAGTGCTTGAATAAATCTTTCAGAATTAATGCATTAAATGATGAGTTTGATCATTCTTTGAACTTTGATTCAGAGTCTGATTCAAAAAACTAGTCATCTTTTTCAAAGTCATCAAAGAGATAAAAATCATTTCTTTGTGCAATTTAATCGACGAAATTTCATCTATTGAAGAGAACTACTTCGAAAAGTCATTTCTAGTCGATGTCACTCTATTCTCGCAAGGCGAATTCTTCAAGCTACGATCTCTGATAAATAGTGACTTGACGATCTACATCTTGATTCATACAAAGCTAGTTGATCAAATATGTCAGAAGCTTGAAATTCAACTCATATGACTAGCTAAAGAGAAGTTAATAAGAGAATATGACGAAAAGCTGACAAAGAAGATCATTATTCATAAAATTCTACTCAATCTCACAGTCGAAAGTCATAAGAAATTAACTGTTTCAATGTTAATAGCTGATATAAATCATCATGACGTCATATTAGAAAAGCTCTGAATGAACAAAAATGAAATACTATTAAATATGCGAAACGATGTCATCGTTTTTTTGAATCAATTAAAAGCTCTCATTTCTGTTTTTTTGATGTCAGTCAGAGCTTCACACTCAAAATGATCATGATCATCAAATTCTTCTATCAGTTCAGCTTTCAAAGTGCTTCAATGATCAGTTTCTACTGCTTCAAAAAAGAACTTTTCTATGTTCAGTGTGAAAGTTGCATCTTTTCATGCATTGATTAAATGATCAAAGAAGAATTGCATCGAGGTTTTCGCTATGTCGATCGAAGATATTGATAGGGAAATAGTCTACAACACTCAATGCAAACTGAACGTTCTAGACGTCGCTTTCATTGATGCATCAGCTCAAAATCTAGAAGACATCAAAGTCAAGCTATCTTTGAAATATCAGAATTTTCTCGACGTGTTTGATCGAGCTCAAGTCGATAAGCTATCATCTCATCGTTCATATGATCATAAGATAGAGCTCACTAACGATGTCACTTCTTCTAAATGTTGAGCTTATCAAATGTCACTCTACAAGCTTCAGAAGATCAAAGAATATCTGAACGAAAATCTGTTAAAGAATTTTATTACTTCTAGCAAGACCTCATATTTCTCACTCGTTTTATTCATTCTGAAGATCAATGATGATTTTCGCTTCTGCGTCAACTATTGAAAACTCAATGTCATTATCAAAAGAAATCGCTACTCTCTATTGCTCATAGATGAGATGATTGACAAAATCGTTGACTGCAAGCATCTGATTCAACTGAATATAATTTTCGCTTTCAACAAACTTCGTATGCATCTCAATAGTGAGAACTATACAATCTTCATTATCGCTTTAGAAGTGTACAAATCAAAGATTCTATCATTTGAATTAACAAATGATTCGACCTCGTTTCAGCAATATATGAACGATGTTTTATGAAACTTTCTAAATGACTTTTGCCAAGCTTATTTAGACGACATTCTCATATACAGCAAGACTCAAAAGAAGCATAGACAACATGTCAAGATGATACTAAATCATCTATGAGATGCTGATCTGCAGATAGATATTCGAAAGTGCGAATTCAACGTAGAAGAAACAGTCTTCTTAAAAATCATAGTATCAGAACAAGATCTTTGCATGAACTTTATCAAAGTGAAAGTTATAGTCAATTAAGTTACATCTACTAATCTAAAAGAGGTACAAGACTTCGTTGACTTCGTCAATTTCTATCGATACTTCATCAAGAACTTTTCGAAACTAGTCAAGTTATTCACTCAGCTGACTTGAAAAGATACATCTTTTGTTTAAAATGAAGTCTGCGTTGAAGTCTTTGACAATCTAAAGAAGCAGGTCAGCTCGATCTCAGTTCTACGTCATTTTGATGTCAAACGTTAAGCTATTTTGAAAATCAATGCATTCAACTATGTAAAAGACAACATACTATCTCAGTACGATGACGAGAGTGTGCTTCACTCGATAGTCTTCTATAGCAAGAGCATGATTTCAGTTGAATGCAATTATCACATTTATGACAAGAAATTGCTAGCTATCATTCAATGCTTCGAACACTGATGACTCAAACTAGAAGACACTGAGTTATTTATTCAGATGTTTACTGATCATCAAACTTTGAAGATCTTTATGAAAAATAAACAGCTGACTTGACAACAAGCGAACTATCTGAATATTCTATTGAAGTTTAACTTTCAAATTATCTTTCGATCAGGCAAAACAAACATCAAAGTCGATGCTTTAACTAGAATGTCAATGATCGATAGTTCTGAATCAGTTAAAGACATAGATGATCATTTTCAAACTATACTGACTTTGAATTGAATAAACGTTTTATTGATCGAGTTTGAAATCGAATCTGAATACAAGACTAATCTCTATCAACGCGTACGTTTAGTCAATCAGAAGAATAAACTATGCAATGAGTATTGACAAGCTATGAACAAAGATGAACTGAAGCTTCATGACATGAAGTTAAAGAACTGTCAAATCATTGACAACGTTTTATTCAAAAAGAGTCTACTATGAGTGTTAAAACAAATGCATACGAAATTGCTTCGAAAGATTCATGATCAATCATCAATCTTGCACTCTGACATTAAACGAACGATTGATTTAGTTCAACGCTTTTATTATTAGTCAGGTCATCGAGCAACTATTTGACAATACATTTGAAACTGTCATGTCTGTCAGCGAAGCAAAGCATCTTGAGATGATACAAATGATTTGCTTCAGCCTCTATCAATTTCTCAGCAGCGTTGACAAGATATAACTATGAACTTCATTACTGAGCTATCTTTATTGAAAAACTATAACGTCATTTGCATGATCATATGTCATCTCTTCAAAGAACGTCACTATGTTCTCTGTCATTGAGAAGACGATGACATCTCAATCAAAGAAACAGTATGAATCATGCTATGAAACGTCTATCAACTTCATGATCTACTCAGTTCTATCGTTTCAAATAGAGACTTTCAGTTCATATCAATCATGTGACAAAGTCTTTGCAAATGACTGAAGATTAAAGTCAATTTATCAACAGTTTATCATTTAAAGATTGATGATCAGTTGAAATGAGCTAATTAAGATGTTGAACGCGAACTTCAAATCTACTGCAATTACATGCAGAATGACTGAGTTAAATGACTTTCAATGATGAAATTCAGTGACAATTTCAATACATTCTTGACTATCTTGATGATCTCTTTCTACTTCAATAAAGACTTTCACTCTCGAATGAGTTTCAATTCAAATACAACTGATTATGAAATGACTCATCAACGTATTGAAGCTAGAAAGATCGATGACATTGTCATTCAAATGAGCGAGCTTCTTATCTTCAATCATCAACAATTGAAAAAAATCAAGCAGATCATTGAAGCTCAGATAAACAAGCATAGATGAGACATCATTTATGAAGTAGATGATCAAGTTTGATTAGTCTTTGAAAACATCAAAATCACTAAATCATGCAAAGATTTGAAAGACAAGCAGCTCGATTTCTATTCAATCACAGTCAAAGTTGAGATCTTCTATCGTCTTCAGCTATCTAGAAGCATGAAGCATATACATTCAATGTTCAGCTCAAAGTGTCTATGATTTTCATCAAATGATTTTCTATCAAAACAACATTCTGAGTTCTTTAGATCATTGATCATTGAAGAGAATGAAGAGCACTGAGAAGTAGATGATATATTGAACTTCAGGTGATATAAAGAAAGACTACAATACAAGGTCAAATGAATTGAGGTAAATCATGATGATGAATGATACTATGTCGATAAAGAGAAATTCAATGATTCAGAGAAAATTCTGAACGAATTTCACAAGCTATACTCGAATAAGTCGCACTAAATTGAAAACACGATGAATTTTTTTTTTTTTTTTGCTTTTATTTCTTTTCTATTCATCCAAACATGAATGTTTAAAGAAAAGAGTAATGTTATGAACATGTCTGAATTAATCAAAGTTCAGATTTAACTCTAATCAATTTGATTAAAGCAAGTCATTATGCTATGTTTAGTTTGAATCTAGCGCATCTTTATTGAATTCTTCGAGTCATTTTCAGCACTTCTTCTCGTTGTTCAGCACTTTCTTCATTCATTTCTTTCATCATTCTTTTAAACAAATACGTCTGACATATTACGTCACATCTGTATTGAGTCTAGCGCAGTCTCAAGTCATTATTTATAGAAGAGTTTGCACTCTTTCTCTTCTGTATTCTTAATGTCTTGTTATAGCTATCTTTAAAGAGCAATACATACATATCAGCTTCAAGTCTCTTTGATTGAATGATCTAGACACAATTTCAACATATACATGAATTGAGCAGAATCAAGACTAGACAGTAGTTTTATGACTTAAGATTGCAAAGATTCATGCATATGACTGAGATGATTGAAACAGAATTGCTGAAACTAAATTAAGATGATTATTAAATTGATGACTTGATTCATTGAATTGCAAAACAGATTCAATAAATTGAGATTATTTAAAACATTGATGATTTATGTTTTAAATTGAATTGATGATCTGACATCATGACAGTAGCTCTTTTCTTCAAGACTGAGCTTTTGCAAAACAATAAGAAGAAACAAGATGAAATAAGAAAGAATTGAAGACAAAGACTGAAACAAGACAAGAATTGATGTAAACACATTTTAATATGATGAAGCACAGATAAAACTAAAATAGATCTGAGTTACATTTGAGTCAGATCTAAGCAAGATGTCTGAAGAATGAGATGAGATGAGATGCATTTTAACATGATGATGCACAGATGAAACTAAAATACATCTGAGTCACATTTAAATCAGATTTAAACAAAATGTTTGAATCAGATCTAGACAAGATCTGAGTCAGATCTGAGCTGAGTTAAGATGATGAAGATTGAACTTAAAGTTCTTGACATTGATATTGAGACATCACACATGACAGTACATGTGATTCTTCGACGACAGAATTGACGAAATGATATTCATTGAGCATTTGCTTATAATTATTCAGAAGATGAAAAGACTTTCAAGTAGAAAAATGATCTTTTCAATCAATGTAATACTTGAGCAGAAATGAGTTATAGCATTTATCATACTTGAAGTTTAGTATGCTGTTTACATATCAGAATCTTTCATTATTCTTGATGACAATGAGTTTTCAAAGTTTCTGACGTTGACTTGAGAAAGAATCACTTGTGATATGATTCAGAAGAATGACATGAAAGATTGAATGAATCTTCATGAATATTGAAAGATTTAACTCAATGATCAGAGAATTATTCTTGAAGACACGTTTAATCTTGAAAAGATCAACATTATAATCATTTAACTTAATAATGAAGTGAGTAATGCTAAGATTGCAAGCATTCAGTCAGACTTCATCTTCGACGAAGTATTTAAAACAAGAACGACAAAAGAGATTGACATTGAATTTGTAAATGATCTGAGCTATAAGCATCTCATCATGTAAATGCTCAGTTAGTTTCTTCATTTTCTTGATGAACTCTTTGATGTTGATTAACTTGTTTCAAGCTTAAAACATAAGATTCTTGAGCAGAGATTCAGAAGACTTGAAGTTTAAACGTGAGTTTTGACTCAAATTGATCAAGAAGAATGATGCTAAAGTGATTAATGATGATGTGTTATTGACGATGAATTCAATTTCAGAAAGTCACTTAGTTCAGTCATTCTGCATGTAGTTGACGAAGACTTGAAGATAATGCTTCATGACAACATTAATTTTCTTGATTTGATCATTGATTTCAGAGTGATACATCGTTGATAACTTAACGTTTATCTTCAACATTTTACACATATGCTTTCAAACATCGAAGATGAATTGTGTGTCTCGATCATACATGAAGAACTCAAGTAAATCATGATGTTTTCAAACATGAGCATAGAAGCAGTTGATAACTTTTTCAACTTTCATAGAAGTTGTTAGAAATCTGTCTAGAGCGAGTCAGATAAAGATGTCATTTAACTAGAAGATAAATGCTAAGAAAGAAAGATAGCTACAGAAAAGAAGCTGACTACATATGTGTGTTTCTCAGTCGACGCTAGACTCAATAGAAACTAGTCAAGATGATGAAGTGAGAATAGATTTGACAAGACTAGAAGATTGAGTCTGACAAGACTAGAATCGTGACATTACTCTCTCTCTTTGATGATTCATGTTTGCATGAATGTATTTTCTGCTCGACTCAATTGATTGCTCAATCATGATTTCACAGGTTCAGATCTGTTAAATCGTGATTGATTGAATTGTTGATTAGCGCGATTTATTCGAGTATTGAATATGAAAATCATCAACGATCTTCTGAGCGTTCATAAATTCGTCGTCATCAGCGTTGTATCAATTGAGATCATTGTCATAGTCATTTCATTTGACTCTATACTGAAGTCATCTTCGATATCGACGAAAATTCAATATATCATCTATTTTTCACTCGTCTTCGTCGTTTATCACTATTGAATCTGAGAGTTCGTTCTTTTGATCAGGCAAGAAGTCGTTGACGACAGAGCGAAGCAGGTCAGAATGAAATACATCATGAACATGCATAGACTCTGATAATTTCAGTTTATATGAAGAGCTGACGAGATTTAGATTGGTGAAAGAATCGAGCATTTTGTCATTTAGCTTCTTGAAAGATCTCGCTGTAACAATGTTTCTTTCATTCAGAAACACTTTTGATTCAATCTTATAATCAACTTCTTTTCTATGCTTATTGACTTGTTTCATCATTTGTTCTCATGTTTTGACTAGCGACTCGCAAGCAAACTTCAGTGTTTTGTTCATATGTTCAGATATATTCTCGACTTTAGCCGTCTGCAAGCATTCACAAGAACTTTCATATTCAATGACATCGAGTTCAAAGCTCATACAAGAATGAAAGTCTTTGTTTAGAAAGAAAGAGATCGAGAAGATGATTGAGAACAGAGCATTATTGTCAACGAACTCAATCATGAGTAGTAGCTTAGCTCAGTCATTTTGCATGTATGAACAGAAGAATCAAAGATATCTTTCGACGTTCTGATTGACTTGTTCACTTTGATTGTTGATCTGAGAATGATAGACTGTAAAGAGTTGAAGATTAATGCTTAGTCTTTTGCAAAGCGACTTTCATAGAATGAAGGTAAATTGAGAGTCTCGATTCAAAACAATGAAATTGAGTAAATCGTGTATTCAATATATTCACTGAAGCATTAGCTCAGCTGTTTTTTCTGCTGTGATTCTCTCGTCATCAGTGAAGCAAGAAATATAATGTCGTTTCTTTGTCAATTTACATATCACTGTTAGTATGACGTTTTTGTCTTTCAAAAGAGGTAAGTCGATGATGAAATTCATGACTATGTTCTTTCATCACTGTTCAAGTATGAGTAAAGAATGTAGTAGTTCATTGAATTTATCTCAAGAAGTCTTTGATCGCTGACAAATGTAGCAGTTTCAAATATATTGATCTATTGTCTTTCACATTGAAGATCAATAGTAGTATCTTCTTATGATCTTCATCGTTCTGAGAATTTCGAAATGATCAATAGAAGGTTGATCATGAACTTCTTGAATTAGCATCATTTGAAGATGCTCATTGAAGAGAACTCATAGAAGATCACTTCAATATAGTATTTCGTTCTGAACTCAACAATCTCTTAATTTAGTATCTTCGTATTGAGTTTCATCTTTTAATACAACTTCATGAAGTAGAATACAATTCTCGTTGATTCTGTTAGCTTCTAGAATCAATCGATAAATTGATTCATCATTCTCTTTCTCTTCTAGATCAGCGATTTTCATTCAATTCGACATGAGAATTGTAGTTTGCTGATAGCGACATCATTCATTCTCGAGACTTCTAGAAACTGAATCGACTCGACAAGTCAATGCATCGACTTTGATGTTTTGTTTGTCTGAACAATACATGATTTTGAAGTTGAAGTCAACGAGCTTTTGTACTCAGCGCATTTGACGTCTACTTAGCTTTTTATCTTTCATTAATGACGTTAAAGCTTGATGATCAGTGAACATCTTGATGAGTAGCTCAGTCAATTTCAGCTCAGATCATCAATGCTTGAAAACATGAATGATTGCTAGTAGTTTCTTGTCATAGATCTTGTAATTGCACTCAGCGAGACTCAGATTCTTGCTGTAGTAAATCATTGAATGCAATGTTTCTTCGTCGTCATACTGAGAAAGTATGTCATCGTTGACGTAGTTGAATGAGTCTGTTTCAAGAATAGTCTTTCTATTCTGATCAAAATGACGAAGAATAGAGACTTCAGTCATTTGTTTCTTCATATGATCAAAGATCATTTGACAAGCTTGATTTCATTCAAATATCATCTCTTTTTGAATTAGTTGAATCAGAGAATGAACAATCTTCGAAAAGTTCTTTATAAAACGTCGATAGAAATTGCAGAAGTCGACGAAGAACTGCATCTGAGTGAGATTTGTAGAAGTAGATCATTCAACTACTGCTTGTACTTTTCTGAGATTCATCTTTAGTTCTTCAATGAATAGCAATAGTTTCAGAAAGAAGATCTTCTGAACATGAAACTTGTATTTGTTTATATTCATCTGAAGATCAGTCTCTTGTAGTCTATGTAGAACTAATCGTACGTGTCGCTTATGTTTCTTCAATGTTTTGCTGTAGATGATAATGTCATCTAGATAGATCTGACAAAACTGATGAAGATAGTCAAATAGCACGTCGTTCATATAGTGTTGATAGAAAGTCGAGTCGTTGATTAATTTGAAAGACATCACGTGATATTTGTAGAAATCAAAAAAGATGATAAAGATAGTCAAATCTTCGCTATCTGAATGCATGCATAGTTTGTTGAACGTGACAATGATGTTCAATTGAATCAGATACTTACTTTCTTGTATACGAGCGAAAGTCTCGTCTATTAATGACAAAGAGTAGTGATCTCGTTTGGTCAAAGCATTGAGCTTTCTGTAATCAACGCAGAAACGCAAGCTACCGTCTTTCTTTTCGACAAATAGTATGAGCGAAGCATATAAAGCTGAGCTAGAAGATATAAAGTCTTTATTCAGATGCTTGATCAGGTAATTCTTCATCTTTTGAAGCTTGTAGTCAGACATATGATAGAGACGACTTCGAGAAGATGTTCTCTCGTCGATCAACTCAATTTTATGATCGTAGAGATAATGAGAGAATAGTTGATCAGTCATCGCTCAGTCAAACACGTCTAGATAGTCATGATATTTCAAAGAAAGCTTAGCTTTAACTTCTTTCAAGATCTCTTCATGTGAAAGCTTTTGTAGATTTACATCTTCGAGTTTATTTCTAGCTGTTTTTAGAAGTCGATCGATTTTCGTGATGATGATCGCGAAAGTAGTCACATTCGACCGTTTGACTAGTGATCTATATGCTGCAGTCTTTATCATTGCTATGTTCATTGAATCGAAAGACGAAGCGAAGTTGACTGAGCTAGATGATTTCACGATTTTACTGAATGAAGATGACTTCTCGTTGAGTTGAGTGATGACAGAAGAAATAGATCTCTTTAGTATTTGAGTAGAAATCAAACTCTTCTGTTCTATCGCGATTTTCTTGCTTGAAAGAACAGTCGAATGAGCTTTGATAGAAGCTTTGATATGAGCTTCGAAACTAGAAAATTGAAGATGATCATCTTTCATATCAATAGTCATCTTGATCTTGTTCATTCATGTTTTTTCAAGAATCATCTGATGTTGATCTAATTGAGTGATCAGCATAGAAGCGAAACGTTTCATATGATCTTGAACAGTTAGATTTGAATAAATTGCATGAGTAATGAGCTTTTTTGCATAATGATCATCGAATTCTCTTATTGATTTGAGCTTGGTTAAAGATAAAGATTTGATTTGCAAATGATCATAAACATTCTGCGCGATTAATTCATCAATGAATGAATAGTCAGCTGCTTCAGTGTCAATCAATGACTTTAATGAGTAACTAATTTCATTGCTAGATAATACACATTCAGTAGTCAAAGATTTTGAAGCAAAGAGATCATTTGAGCTGCTCATTGTTGAAGAAATTAATACATCTTTCACTGCGTCTTTGATGAAAGTCACTAGTTTTTTGCCTCATTCTTCGATTTCTCTGTAAATAATTTCTTCTCTTCTTTTGACATGATGATCTCATTGAGATGAGAAATGAATGCATGAGATGTCAAAGTACTAGTCTTCAGCTGAGAGCAGTTCTTTGAAAGATGACTCGATGCTTTGCAGTTGAAGCAGATGATTGACATTCTTGATCATTCAGGTTCGAAGATGAAAAAAGTAGTGAGTTGAACATAGCTAGTAATTGAGACTGAAGCTGATGTCAACGAAGAAACAAAACGTTTTTTCGAAGCTGCTATCGATTTGACTGTTCATTGCTCATCACGTAGCTGATAATTGACTCATTGTTTGTTATTCACATCTTGAAGAAAGATCTTAAGCTTATCAAGCGAGCTAAACTTTATGAGGCAAACTGACAACGCGTTCTGAAGACGATTGTTGATTTTATCCTGAATGTTGTTCATCAGAGTGATATCGTCGTAGTTCAGAAAGCTGAATATTCTAGTGAATTTTGAATAGAAAGAGCTGAAAGACTTGTTGTGCTGCTTCAGAGCAACGTATTTGCAACGACACTTTTGAATCAGGTTCTGATCTTCGTAAATTTCTTTCAGATGTTTCAGTAGCTCTGATAGTGACTGATAGAATGAGAAAGCATTAACATGATGCTTTGCATAGATTTGCTGATCAGCATCGTCTTCTAGCCTGAAAATCACATAGACAATACGAATCTTTTCAGTAGAATAATGATTCGCGTTGACATCGAGCTTGTCAGCTATTTTGATGTTTCATGTCTTTCAGATAGAGTCATCTGTTTCGATGAAGATGAGTGAATTCGAAAGCTTAACGAACTTGTGATGATCATTTTCGTTATCAGATAAAGTAGAAGATTCTCGTTGAGAGTGAGCTTCTTTCTGATTGACTCGTTGCTCAGCTGGCTGAGTATCTTGACGAGACATAGATCAATCAGCTTGACGTTGTTTTGCTCTGAAGTTCAATCGCTCGCCTTGTAGCTGATTGATCTTTTTCTCTAGCTCATCGTTTTTATCAAAAGCGACTTTTAGTTGTTTCGCTCTCTTTTTGTGATCATCTTGTACAAGAAGTCAGTGTTCATTGAGTTGTAGAGTCAAGTCTCGCTGACTTTGAAGCTCATTCAGCATATTGATGACTTCATTGAGTTGATTGCTGACTCAATGAAACAGTTGTTCTTCGATGTTTATGTTTCATGAAGTGACAGCTTTCTCAGCTTCGACTGAAGCATTGATGAGTAGAAGTGAAACTCTTCTACTGACAGTGCTTCTAAGTAGACGAGTTGTTTGAGACTCAACTGACTCAACGTTGCATGTCATGATGAGAGAAGATAAAAGTTGTTGAGATAAGAGTAGATGAAGAATTGATGTTTTGAATTGATGTTTTTTGATAAGTGAAAATTCAAAGAATTTCTTGTGAATTTCAGGTAATAATTGAGTGCTTTATTCAAAGAATTTCTTGCGAATAGAATGGTGAAAATGAGTGTAGAATCGAAGAATTTCTTATGATCTAAAATGATGATGCAAATTTGAAGAATTTCTTGCAAATTTTCCTTACTGAATAGATTGTTTCGTATCATTTATTCGTTGATAGCAGAGTAAATGATGAGCATTTATCTAATGTTAGAGATCTGTCTAGAGCGAGTCAGATAGAAGTGTCATTTAACTAGAAGATAAATGCTAAGAAAGAAAGATAGTTACAGAAAAGAAGCTGACTACATATGTGTGTTTCTCAGTCAACGCTAGACTCAATAGAAACTAGTCAAGATGATGAAGTGAGAATAGATCTGACAAGGCTAGAAGATTGAGTCTGACAAGGCTAGAATCGTGACAGAAGTGATGAGAATTAAATGTCTCATTTTGATAAAATGATCAATGAAGATTAAAACATATTTATATGTGATATTCATGAAGATACTGAGCAATAAAGAATCTATATAGTTCATGAAAACATCATGTCAACGACATTCAAGAATTAAAAGAGAACACAATCATTTTTGAGTTCATTGTTTAGAGAGCTTGAAACGTGTGCACACGTGACAGTTTCATACAAAGCGTTGAACATACTTATAAATGTTTAATCATCAGTAAACTCAACTGATCAGTTCATAGCTTTTTGCTCTTTCTGAGTGATCATCAATGACACTATCATGAGCGAGCTGAATGATACGAAGACATAGTTTATCTGAGTTGAGTACATACTTTCTTTCTTGAAAGTACAGATGATTCTCATGTTCTTCACACTCAACTAAAGAAATCTTGTTGTGATATCATGCTTCATTGTGAAGCACTTCAATTATCTGAGCTACGAATTTGTCATTGATTTTAACTTGCTTTCATAATGTCTGAGTGAAAGTGTCAGCAAAATCTTCATCAAGATTCAGAGTATCTTGATTTAGCTGAGACTTAACATCTTCAACGTTGAATTCTTCGATTTTTAAATTCATAAAGACTAGAATTTGCAAAGATGCTGAAATAACTGAAAAAAGATGTAACTGAACTGAATCTAAAGCAATGATTTGTGACTGAAGCTTTATGACTTTGATGTTGAAGATGTTGAAAGTGAGATTCTCAACAATATTGAGATTTAAAACATAAGTTTTCAGAATTGTTTGATGTTGATATTGATGTCGAGAATTGTTAGAGATCAGCATAGAGCGAGTCATATGAGTGTAATGTAATGAGTATATAAATGCTAAGGAAGAAAAGTATCTAGAAGAGCAGAGTCGACTATCTATATGACTCAGAAAAACATAAGCTAACTCTGAATAAAGTTGATCTTGAAACAACTCTATAGTCTAGCGACGAGCGATCAACGATAGTCATCAACATAGCTATCAACGTAGATGCATAGCTAGAGTTGTAACATTATCTTCTCTCTTCAACAATTCATGTTTGCATGAATGTGTTTCTTAGCTTTATGTAGAATCGAAATGTCTATTGTAGCAGACTCACTATGCAAGGTAGAATGATGTCATTGTAGCAGACTCACTAGTTGCACATGAACGTTTGACCAGATTCACTGATGAGTAGAATGATGTAAGTAGGTAAATCATTGCGTTGACGAAAGATGTCATTGAAGCAGACTCACTAGTCAACTTGCTCATTGAAGAGATTGATCATCGACTTGTCATTGTAGCAGACTCACTGAGGAATTTTGATATAGAAACAAGCTCATGAGTTTGTTGAGATTCAATACATGAACAAGCTCATAGATTTGCTTGTTATCAAAGATGATCGTGTCATTGAAGCAGACTCACTAGTTGCACATGAACATTTGATCAGATTCACTGATAGGTAGAGCGATGTGAGCGAGTAGATCATTGCATTGAGAATAGATGTCATTGTAGCAGACTCACTAGTTGCATGTGAACGAGTAGCAGAATCGATTCACTGATGAGTAGAATGATGAGAGTGAGTAGATCATTGCATTGAGAATGTCGTTGAAGCAAACTCACTGAGATTTCAATATAGAAACAAGCTCAAAGATTTGCTTGTTGTTGAAAACATTATCATGTCATTGTAGCAGACTCACTAGTTGCACATGAATGAGTAGACGAATCGATTCACTGATGAGTAGAACGATGAGAGTAGATGAATCATTGCATTGACGATGAGTGTCATTGAAGCAGACTCACTGTTGAGATTTGCTCATCAAGATAGAGACTTCACGCAGTTCTTGACTGATCTCTTTGATTGTTCAACAAATTCGAAGAATCTCTTGCAAATCTGAATGAACGATTAATTCGCTGATCTTCTGATCTAGTTGAATGATTTCGATCGTTTGTTTATACTCGCTGACCAGCGCACGAGTTTGAATCTTTTGTTTATTCTCGCTGAGTCAGCTCATGAGAGAGAAGAGTGAGTGTCTGCACGATCGCAAGTCGACTAGATCAAAGTCAATAGTCGTGTGAATCGAGCAGAGCAAGTCGATGCAGATTATTTCTCTTCGTCTGTAATGAAGAAGCATTTATATAATGTTAGAGATCAGCATAGAGCGAGTCATATGAGTGTAATGTAATGAGTATATAAATGCTAAGAAAGAAAAGTATCTAGAAGAGCAGAGTCAACTATTTATATGACTCAGAGAAACATAAGCTAATTCTGAATAGAGTTGATCTTGAAACAACTCTATAGCCTAGCGACGAGCGATCGACGATAGTCATCAACATAGCTATCAACGTAGATGCGTAGCTAGAGTCGTAACAAGAATTGAATGTATTTTTCTCTTTAGAAAGATTTTCTGAGCAACATGTCAAAGCATTCAACTTATCATCGATCTTGTTGAAATGATAAGCAATGTGATAGTTGAATCTAGATAGAAACTCACTTCAACGAGCTTGATGATGACTCAACTGCTTAATTAACATGAAATACTCAAGATTTTTGTGATTCATGATCATCTCAACAGAATAGATAAAGTCTTCAAGCTCTGATCATCATTTTTCAAAAGTGCAAACAATGATCATGAATTCTTTATTGTAGATTTTGTAGTTACACTTGACTGAATTATGCTTCTTTGAAACATTGACAAATCTCATCGAGTATTTAATCATGTAATTAAATGATAAATTAGATGATTTATCATTTTGATCGATCTCTCTTCTTATAAGATCACTTTGACGTGATTAGCTGCAGACGCATGTCTAATAGCTTAAATGACATGAATCATCAAAATGACATGAATCATCAAAATAACACTGCTGACACTGATTATTCTGATTCTATATGCTAAATTTTATATGCTTAAGCGCATGCAAAAGCAAGATATTAAATCAATGAATTTATTATCTAACTAGCTATTTAATCATCTATTTGAACGAATTGTTGACTATGTAGAATATTCGATAGAAAATCATAAAGAGAGTCATGAAGAATGCTCAATAGAAAATCATGAGAGCTGTTTGATAGAAAATCATAAAGAGTGCTCAATAGAAAATCATGAAGAATGCTTGATAGAAAAACATGAAGACTGTTTGGTAGAAAAACATGAAGAGTGCTCGATAGAAAAACATGAAGAGTGCTTGATAGAAAAACATGAAGACTGTTTGATAGAAAAACATGAAGAGTGCTTGATAGAAAAACATGAAGAGTGCTTGATAGAAAAACATGAAGACTGTTTGGTAGAAAAACATGAAGAGTGCTTGATAGAAAAACATGAAGAGTGCTTGATAGAGAAACATGAAGACTGTTTGATAGAAAAACATGAAAAATGCTCGATAGAAAAACATGAAGAGTGCTCGATAGAAAATCATGAAGACTGTTTGATAGAGAATCATGAAAGAAGTCATGTAGAAAGCACTGTTTAACTCATGTTATGCATTCAATCGATGAGTAATTTGAAGCATGTAGAAAGTTTGATAAAGCATTTGATAAAAAGCTTGATTGAAAGCTTGATTGAAAGCTCAGTAGAAAGCTCACTAGAAAGATCAGTAGAAAGCTCAATCGAAAGCTCAGTAGAAAGCTCAGTAGTAGAAAGCTCAGTAGAAAGCTCAGTAGAAAGCTCAGTAGAAAGATCAATCGAAAGCTTAGTAGAAAGCTCAATAGAAAGATCAGTAGAAAGCTTGATCAAAAGATCAGTAGAAAGATCGATAGAAAGATCAGTAGAAAGCTCAGTCGAAAGATCAGTAGAAAGATTGATAGAAAGATTGATAGAAAGATTGATAGAAAGATCAGTAGAAAGCTCAGTAGTTTTAGAGAATTTGATAGAAAGTTTAATATTGAGTCATGAAGAATGCATTCTATTGAGCTAGTTAGCATTGTTGAAATACAATTGTTGTTGTTCTAGAAAGTAAAATTACAAAGAAAGAAAGAAATGAAAAGAAGTAAATATTCTGAATCTTCTGAATTTTCTAGCATTGATCTTCGACTGAAAGCGAAGATTACTAATCACAGAAGTAACAGTACTGTTCTCAAGTCATGTAGAAAGCATTGTTTGAAGCACTGTTTGACTTGTGTTATGCATTCATAATTTGAAGCATGTAGAAAGTTTGATAGAAAGTTTGGTAGAAAATTTGATAGAAGATTAGATAGAAAGTTTGATATTGAGTCATGAAGAGCGCGTTCTATTGAGCTAATTAGCATGTGCTATGAAGCATGTATGAAGCATGTATGAAGCATACTATGAAGTAGATCATGAAGTAAATCATGAAGCAAATGACGTGTGTTTAAACACGTCACATGAATCATGTTTTGAAGTGAGCAAGCTAATGAGTAAATTAATGAGTAGACTAACGAGTAAACTAACGAGTAGATAGAGTGATAAGTAGAATGATGAGCATGTAGAGTGATGAGTAGAGTGATGAGTATGTAGAGTGACGAGTAGAATGATAAGCATGTAGTGTGACGAGTAGAGTGATGAGCATGTAGAATGATGAGTAGAGTGATGAGCATGTAGAATGATGAGTAGAATGATGAGCATGTAGAATGACGAGTAGAATAATGAGCATGTAGAATGATGAGTAGAGTGATGAGCATGTATAATGACGAGTAGAGTGATGAGCATGTAGAATGCAAAGAACGAAGATTTTGTCAATCTGACTGTTAATCATTTAATTATCTATGCGCAACAATAAATGATGCAATTCATCAGCTATTAGATTTAACTGCAAGATTAATGATGTAATTAAGTGATGTTTGATTAAATCTTTGATCTAATCAGCTGTCAATGATGTCAACGATGTCAACGTGATGATTAGCTGCATGTGATTGACTAATTAGCACTTGAGAATTTGTTGATAAAAGTAAGCAACTGAATGAAGAATCTCATTGTCATCATATTGAGAAAAAATGTCTTTGAATACATAGTTTGAAGCATTGATTTCTATCACAATCTTGTAATCTGAATTATAATAACAAAGAATAATCTTGAAAGTGAAGACTTTCTTAAGAATGTTGAATGTAATCTGACATTTCTGAAATCAGACAAAGAATACATCTTTTTTGATGAGATGAGTGAGCGAGATAGTTATTCTACTATAGTCATAGATGAATCTTCTATAGAAGTTCATGAAATCTAGAAAACTTTGAACATCTTTAACGTTGATCAAGATGAGTCAGTTGACAATGATGTTTATCTTAGAAGAATTCATCTTGATCTTTTCGATGATGATTATCAATTCTAAATACAAGACTTAAGTGATGTGAAACTTGCATTTGATTATATTCATCTGAAGATCTGCTTCTTGCAGCTTTTGCAAAATGAGCTTGACATGAATCTTATGCTCAAGTTCATTATTGAAATAAATCAAGATGTCATTTAAATAAGCTGTACAGAACTTATTTAAATGTTCATGAAGAATATTGTTAATATACTTCTGAAATGAGACAAACTCATTACATAAATTAAAAAGCATGACTAGATACTTGAATAATTCAAATCAAGTGCAAAAAATTATAAGAGCTTCATCTTTTTCTTTGATTCAAAGTTGATTGAACGCAGAAATGATATTCAGCTTGATAAAGATTTTAACTCAACTTAGATGATTCAGCATTTCTGAGATCAGAGACAGAGAATATTGATTCTTGACTGTGATAGCGTTCAAATCTTGATAGTTCACACAGAAGCAAAGTTCTTCTTTGAATTTCTTGATGAAGAGAACAGAAATGATCATCTGAAAGTGATTGACTTGAATGAAATCTTTGCTCAGATTTTCATTCAAATAACGATGAAATTCTAGAATTTTATCACGACTCATGTCATACAAAGTGAAGACTGAGAATTGAGCATCTTCTTTAAGATGTATGACATGATCATGAGCTTGATGCAAAGACAAGATATTGATGTTTTTCTTGAAGAAGACATTTAGAAACTTGAAATATCTGAATGATAAAATTGTGACTGAATTGACGTTCTTACTTTGTCAATAGACTTTAAAATCTTCTTATGTTGTGAATGCAGTCAAATGAAATTTCTTTTTCATTTAACAAAGATTCAAATGATGATTCTTATCATACATACTGTTTTGAGAACGAGATGAGAACTGAGCAAGAGTTGAACTGTTCTTTGAATGAACAGTCAAAGTTGCATAATGTAATTTTGACTCATCAGAATCTAGACTAGAAGACGAGATTGACTTAAAATTCAAGAAAACATTGATTTTCTTTAGAATGATGTTGAACACTTCAATGTTTTTAACATGAGCAGCATGATCAAAGCTTCGAGCTTTTAACTCAACTATGTCAAGTTGTATAAAAGATTAATTGAATTGATCTGCTTGAGATTTGATTTGATTTATTTTATACACTCTTGTAACATTGATATTGAATCGACTCATGAGAAACACTATGCTATGTGTATCGAATGAACAAAACTCTCTGAGAGAGAAAATCGCTCGTCAACTACACAGTGACTGCACGTTGTTGAAACAATAACGCTGAGACTATGTACTCAGTAATGAATCTATAACTTCTATTCAGCGCGTGACGCTTAAGTAAACTCTTACTGCGTGTCTGTGCTGTTTCTTTGCAATGCATCGTCTTTGCTCTGCTCTTCATTGATGATATTCTATACAACAATGTTTCAATCTTTGATCGTGAAGATTATGATTCTTTGCACTCGTGATGCTCATGATTGTAATGTCAAAACTGCGTTCTTTGCTCAATGATTATCATTCATTGAGCAAGAAAATATGCGTGAAAAAGAGACACGTACAATGAGAAGATAAAGTATGATTGTATCAAATAACTCTATTCTGCTCTTGTCTTGTGTCACGTAGACGTTGATAGTTCGTGATATAAATGTGCGATCGCAGTCGTTTAATGCTTAGCTGATCAATAGTAGAGATGCATTCTGATCACTCTCATGCACTCTCGATTTTTCACGTAGATAGATGTATGACTTGATGTCAAGTAAAGAAGATGAGTTCAAGTCTTTTCAGTATATCAGCGTGATCGATGAGTCACTACTTCTTCAAGCACATGTAGTCACAAACTTAAGACTCATCATCTGATTCATCTATTCTATCTGATATCTTTTTATCAATTACTCGACAGCACTGTTGATGTGATGAAGACGTTTCAATATCAACGCAGTCAACAAGTTGCAAATTCTTTGATCACTTGTAATCACGACTTTCAGACTCTTCATCTGAATCAACTATTTTACTAGTAGTATCTTTTCATCTCTTACTGACATTGACATGTCATTAATTCTCTTCATAAATTGATTGTGACTGTTAAAAGAGAATGCTGTCGCGTGAGTGAAAACTTTGCATGATGACTTTTCTGATCACGCAACGTTTTAACATCATTTAAACTGCGTTGAATTGAGATCTCTTGACTCTTCTGACTTCTATTCAAAACAGAATAGAATCAAAAGATTCATAGTCAACATCATGTACAGATGAATTTCGTTGATCTGCTTAAGAAAAACAACAGAAGTTTTAAAAAGAAAAGAATTTCAACACTTGATTTTTGATGAGTATTCTTTTTGAATGATTTGAAGAATATGATTAAAAGCTTCTTGTTTCAGATGAGAAACAAGATTGAATGAGATTTGTTTCTTGTGAATGAGCTGAGAATTAGTTGACTTTTCATGAGCAAACTAAAAACTGAGTTGCTTCTTTCAAGTGAATGAGAAACTAAATTGCTTCTTGCAAGTGAACTGAAAACTGAGTTGCTTCTTTCAAGCAAATGAGAAACTAAATTACTTCTTGCAAGCGAACTGAGTGCTGAATTGCTTCTTGTGAGCAATCTGTAGATTGAATTGCTTCTTATGAGTGATTCGTGAACTGAGTTGCTTTTTATGAGTGAATTGAGAGTGAGACTGAAAGAAAGCTACTTTGTTAACTTTGAATGAGAAATTTTCTTCTTGTTGATTAAAATCATAGATCTTGACGAGAAATGAGCAATAATGATTAAGACAAAAGAAGAAAGATAAAATGAGAATATTATACTCAAAATTGACATCAATGACGTGATGATGAAGTCATGACAGACTCATGATGATGAGATATTAACTTAAGTCAATGATATAAAAGAATAGTCTTTTGATGTGTTCATCAAGAATCATTGTGATTTCGATGATATAAATAATGTCATCAATTAAAGCAACTTGATCATTAAATTCTTGAAGTCTGTGAGAATGAATTAATTGATGCAAGAAAAGATGATGTTGTTGCATGAAGAATTTATTCATAAAAACATAAGCAGAAACTTTATTATCAATCAGAGCGAAAGCAAGAACTTTAGATTAAGCTTGACGTAGAATACAGAATACTATCATGTGATTATTTTTGAATGTCAAATTGAATTCAAAGAGTTTCAAGATAAATTTAGCAGAAAACTTTCTATATGATTGAAGTGAAAGTGAAAAGATTGAGACTAGTAGACAAGATGATATGTATACAGATTTCTGAGCGTGACTTAGCTTAAAAATTAAACTTTTTTCGTGAACAGCGAGACTTCTTCATTTATACTGACAACATCATTGTTGTAAACATTCATGATATGCAGAGTGAAGAGCTTCTTATTTGAGCATTCTTTAGCAATTTTGCTTGAATGTTGCAACTTGCAGTAGTAGCACAGCTTTCACTTGTTGCAGATTTTCTTGATCTTAAAAACAATTAAAGTCTTATCTTAAACAATGATAATGATAAAACTTAAATTCATTGACTCATTAAGAAATGAGAGAGAAAGAAATGAAGATACTGTTGAAACAACAGTCACAGAAATGATGATTTTTGAACTCAAAAAGTTACTAGTCAACGTCAAGATGTTCTTGACTTTGATAAATGAAATGATGATAAAGATGAAGTGAGATTGATGATGCTTAAGTTGCTGAAGCTCTTCGTTGATGTCAGAGAATACTTGAACTCATTGATGAAAGATAAATGATTGAGTTTCATCAAGATTTCATCAGAAGAAAACAATGACTTAAGTGAAATAATTGACATTGCGCTTCAGACAGTCAATCAATGAGAAATCTTTCATCAAAGAATATTCTTTCTTTTGATAGAAGAGATTGTAGTAGTTAACAAAGTTATTCATGTTTTGCTTCAGAATTTCGCGAAGATATAAATGAGCATCTTCTGTCTTGAAAGAATTATCACAGTAATGATGCAACTTATGTCATCAATCTGCAAAGATGAAAATGATACAAAGATTATTGACTCAATATTGATTCATTAAATTGTGAGTCTTCTTATTTATGATGAGTCATGACTCAACATAGATGATCTTGACTCGATGAAAGAGATAATGATTGTCGTTCATGTTCATGCGCTGTATCAAACTCTGCTCTCATGCATTCAATTGATCTTTGTTCTTCTCATACTCAGATATGTCAAGAAGCTTCTTGAATCTAAAAGTAATGAAGACAGCAACAAAGTTTGCAAAAGAATGAACAATGAAAGAAGATTGATTGTTCAAGATTTGTGTGATAATCTGAGCTATCATTGCAAGAAACTGAGAATTCAATCTTATATAAATTGAAGAACTGAAAATGATGAATGAAAATGAAATGATGACATCATGTTGTTGAACTTGATTTTGAAGCTCTTGCATTACGCGAAAGATCTCAACTGAATTTTCGATCACACTTTGAGTGAACTATTCAACAGCATGCTCATTGTTGATCAAGAAGTTGTGAAACAACTTCATTTAAGCAAAAGAGTAACTAAACGAGATTTTAACATATGAAAACGTTGCAGAAAGTGTAGATCTTTCATAATGTCAAAGACTAAACTGAACTAAAGATTCTATCAATATAAAGAATTGATTATTATATTACTTGAACTAAATACAGAACAATACATCAAATAATATACAAGACAAAAGACAAAGAGTGAAAGAAAAGAACGAAAGTTCAACTTCTATATACATGAATTAAGCAGAATCAAGACTAAACAATAGTTTTATGACTTAAGATTGCAAAGATTTGCACACATGACTGAGATAATCAAAACAGAATTGTTGAGACTAAATTAAGATGATGATGATTAGATTAATGACTTGATTCATTGAACTGCAAAACAGATTCAATGAATCAAGATTATTTAAAACATCAACAATTTATGTTCTAAATTAAGTTGATGATCTGACATCATGACACTTACACACTCATTTAACTTTGTATTTGATTATCTCTTCTTTGAACTCTCGCTTAATGATAGTTACTCAGCATGTCAACAATATTTATTGATTTAACAAAGATGTTCTCAGAATAAAGATGTCACTTTTGATGTGAGCATCAAGCTCACTTCTGAATGCAAGCTTTTATTGTTCTCAATCGAAACTAACTTTAGCATGTTTCACTGTTTGTGAAGTATTTGATTCAATTTGAACTCGATTTGCTTTATTAACAAAGTCTCAATTATGATCTTTGACTCAGAGATCATTGAAAGCTCTGTAATCAACAGATTCAATGATAGCTCATTTGAAATGTTCATTTAAAGCATCAGAATCGCTTGAACTATCTGATTTGCTTAATTCTAGTTCTGATGATTTGCTTTTAGCTTTCTGCAAAGCAACTGATGTTTCAAATACAATTGTACATTTCAAAGTAGCAAATGAAGTTCTTGCTGAGTAATCATCAAGAATTTTCATGATCTTCGCATTTTCAGTGCTTATTATTGAAGAAGATTTTAATGAGAAAGATTCATCTTTGATTTAATCATTGAAGAATAATATTGAAAGATCTTCATCATACTCTTTGACTTCAATGACTATCTCATCTCATTGAATATAACTAGATATTAATATCTTCTTATCGTTTCACAAGCGAAACTGATTGATTCTCTTGTAGTTCAAAAACTGACATTTTAAGCTCTTGTCATCAAGCTTTCAATGAACTTTCTTCACATGATGATAGACTATGCATTCAAATGTATGTAGATAACTAAGATCAGACTTTTTATCATGTCATGTCTCATAGAAAGTTATATTGTTCAACGCAGTGATAGAACTTCTGTTCTTCAGATAAATGACAGTTATTATTGTTTCTTCTCATAGTTTTATCAACAATTTGACGCTAGTCAGTATAGCGCGAGTTCATTCAAAAAGAGTGCAAAAACATCGCTTTGCAATCTCATTTTAACTCAAGTTATATGATGTTGTTGATTTTCATTTGATCTCATGCTCTTTGAGCAATTCAATGATTTAATGATCAGCATACTCATCTTCATTATTTGAATGCAGTCAATGAATTGAAGTGTCTCAAGTCTTCATCAATTTCAGATAATTTCGAAGTACATTTTTTAGTTTGAATTTTCGTTCTAGTAAATAGATGATCATATGTTCGCTGTAATCATCAATCATAATAGTCACATATTTAGATTTTTCATCGATCTTAGATATTTTATCATCATCAACAAGATTCATATGTACTAGCTCATTTACTTTGATGACTCTGATGTGAGGTTTTTGACTTGACGTTCTATGTTGCTTGTCTATGACACAGATCTCACATATCATTTCTGAGAATTTCTTGTTTTCTAAACTATTTGTCGAATTCACATCGATGTTAATGCTCATGTTGATCAGACGTTTGACGTCTGTCATATTCAGATGAGTTAATCATTTATGTCATTGACATCATGACATCTTGACTGATTCTGAACTGTTTGTCAGAATGACTGATTTTGAGAAAATGAATGATGTATTCATGAAATAGACTTTTTCTTCATTTTTCAAGTCAGTGAGAACGATGACATTCTTTGAATTCATAAATCGAAATCTGTCATTCTTTATACTACATGTATACTCTTTGACTTTCATCTGATTGACTGACATCAAATTATAATGTAGTTCTGAACAGTGATAAACATCAATCAGTTGAATTTTGATTGATTGATTATTCAGCAAAATGTTGATCATAATTGAATCTTTTTTGACAATGACTACTGCTTCATTATTTGTAGTAACAATGCTGTTATCAATGATCTTTCAATATGATTGTTTATTGAACAAGTTCTTGTCGTAACAAACATGATTCTCAGCTTCAATGTTTATTCATCAGACGTTGATACAACTGTCTGCTCAACAGATGAAGAAAATCTTCATAGTTCTGACTATTCTGACTTTGAAGTCAATGATCAGTTTCTTCTTTTTCTGACTAGACTTTCATTCTTCTGAACGAAGCTTAGAATATAAATATCAGCAATTCTCTTGCCTGTGATTCAATTGCTCGCAATGAAAACATTGCTTATTTGAACTCTTTCAAAAGTTCTTGAATTTGACTTCTTATCATCAAACTGAGCTATCATGCTCTTGAAACTGAAACTCTTCTCATCGTTTGATCTCTTATCATGATCAACTAAAACGATGATCATATTCTTTATGAATAAGTTGATTTTGTTGATCTTGATGCTCTGTATCAAATCAAAGATGTATGATTCTAGACTTTCGTTAAAATCTAGAAGAAAGAAATTGCTAAGCATTCAGAATGTTACTGCATTATCGATGTCTGAACATCTGATAACAGCTTACTTAAGCGAGTCAGCATAGTTCTGTATGAAATTGAAATTCAATTGCTTCGATTGAGTGAGTTCTTTGATCGTCAGATATAGAATGATCAAGTTCGACTGCTTATATTAAGTCTTTAGAATAGATCACATCTTGATGACATCTTCTATTTTGACTATATATACTTTGAATCTCTGTTTGATGCTGAAGATAATCACATTGCAGACTCTGTTGTTCTTGTCTTTTCAATTAAGAATAGTACTGATGTACTTCTTTTTAACTGCTGTCTTGAATTCAGAATTCGAAATTATTAATTTCTTCAGCTTTCTCAAGATGATTCATCAGAGATCTTTGACTTTCAGAATACTGATTATATTTATCTTTCATGACTTGTAATTCTCGCTCTTCTTTAGCTTAGAAAATCAATAATTATTCGAATCTTTCATTGTTGTATGATGATTGAGGTATGAAGAGAATGAAGATTGATAGAAGAAATATTTATCGATTTTGGTGACAGCGAGTTCGATGCTTCTGTTCTTTGTTATTTTTTGTGATAGCGATAATAGCGCTAATTCGAGCTCATAATCTATTGATATACGAGAACAAGAGAACAGATAAGCATGTAGATATATATTGAACTATCTAGTAGGTTGAACATACGGGATGATTGATGAAGGAAAGAAGTGGGCGAAGGGTAAATACCCATTCACTAGCGCCGGATTAATGCGGAGATTGCTTCGCCGGATCAATGCGGAGATTCCTAACCACAGGGGTAACAGTACTGTTCCCTGTTTCCAACATCAAAGTCTCGCTTATCAACCGGTTTTCAAGGTTTTCAGCATCTCTACTAGCATTTCTATTCGATCCAGAATATTCATACACACGAACCCACGTCACTGAGGTTCTGCGGAACACACTAGCCACACTGAGCATAGGGGGTCACTACTCTGGTCACTTCTTTCGCCGAGGTGCTGCCACCTCGGCTCGTCGAGCAGAGCTTTCAGAAGAAGAAATTCAGCTGCTAGGGAGATGGAAATCCGACAGCTATCGCCAATATATCGAAGCCCAACCAAGCTACATACTGAATGCCTCCAGGAGGCATCAAAGATTGTCACGCTTCCGATCCGTCGACTAGGGCCAGCCCTCGTCGGTCTCGATACTTCGCATCGACGTTCCTGGGGTTTGGGAGTGCTTGACACCTCAGGGAGGCTTCCGGGGCAAAATTCAGCCCTAGAAACCGCCAGAGGCCGTCGGGCTTGCCCATACATATATAATATATATTTATAGTTCAAACAGAGTCGATGCCCGATAGCTTTTGAGTATACGAGAGCACATTACCCCCATCCTCCCCCAACTCGAAGACTGCCACCTTGGAAAGGACCCCATTAGTGCTTCCTCCTGATCCTAAATGGAACCTTTCTCTTCGGTGGCAGCGTTCCCAGTCCATAGTATTTCATATCCGGCACGACTTGGCCCACTTTATCCTTCTCCACCAGCTCCATCTCAAAGCTCGCAGCTATCATTGCAAACCCGATGATGATTTCCTGCTTCGCAAAGTTCCTGCCGGGACACTGCCGAGGTCCTCCTCCAAAAGGTAACCAGGCTCCCGTGAGACCTTCCATGGTGAACCGGGGACCGTTGCTGCTACCAGTGAGCCTAAGCTTTTTCGACTTCGCAGGCTGAAGCCGTAACGGGCCGCTGGAAGGATCATCGTCGTACTCGAGGAAGCGGGCGGTCCAGAAATTTTTGAGTGGATGAGAGCCTTCGCTATCCTCTGCCAAGCTAGAGGAGCAGCTGCGGGTATTCCAGAAGCGAGAGTCCATGTGCGCAACACGGCAGTCGACGGCAATAAGTTTGTCTTGGGAAATTTTCCAGACGCCGAGGTGGAAGTCTTCATGTGTGGGACTGCGTAGGGTGAAGAGGGAGGTGTAGAGGCGGAGGGTTTCAGCGTAGGCGGATTGAAGCAGAGGTTTAGTGCAGATGGAGTCGATATCCATGGCTGGAGAAGCTGAGGAAGAAAGGGGTTCGGATGCGGATTTGGATTGGGAGGCGGCGATTTCTGACTGGGCAAGGGATAAGTCGTGGGGTCGTTGAAGGAGTTCGAATATAAGCCAGAATACAGCGGGGATTGAGTTCGCGTTTTCTCTATGTAAGATGTTACGGTTATTACATGGTTTTCTCAATAAACGTTTAGTACGTAGGAGAAGGTATTAGGAGTAAGGGTATGATTCTTACGCCCAAAGTAGGCCAAGGTCTTGTGCTGCGCAAGCATCTGCATCCAACCCGTCCACCTTCGGAAGGTAGTTCTGCCTTAAACGTATTATGGGAGATCCATAGAAGCGATCATGGCCATCTGCTTCAACACAAGATTCGTCGAAATGCTCTTGAGCGTAAGCGTGCCAGGTTTTTACAGCTGTAAGAAGCCTCTCGCGGTTTTTCCAGGCCCGTGGAGTCGTCCAGCGTGGAAGGCCTTTAAAGAAAATTAAGATGTCGCTATCGAGTTGCCAGAAATCATCAATAAACGTAGAATTCCGATTCAATAGCACGGGGCCGCACATGGCCTCTATTGCGGGCCCCGTGAGCATGTCCTGGACGAATGAATATAAATCTGCAAATTCGATCCAATCATGGTTGACTTCCAAATTGGAAATTCGATCTTGGAGTCGGTCATGGAAGCGCTGTGCCATGTGCTTCAAGCCAGGGCCTTGGAAAAAGCCAACAAGGTCTTTTCTCGTATGAAAGTAGTATCGATCCTTGAAGGGGACATTACTTTTTGGATGAGGTTGCGAACTTATCCCTGAATCATCCCGATAATAAATTTTCATGGCCGCTTTAGGCGTGTTGAAGAAGGTGCTGAGAGAGAAGCAAGTTACCTCCCTTGCCTGAAGGATTTTGGACCGCCACAACGCATTTATATTCTCAGATCCTCTCACAAAAGTGATCTCTGTATTGAACAGCCACAAACGCATTGGTATGGGTGGATAAGCCGTTTGCCTATTCAAATATCAGCAACTAGGGTTTCTTTCCTGGGCTTGACTTAACACACTAATGTCAGAGCTTACCTAGTTAGTTTATCGACATTGGCAGTGTCCCAGAGGAATGCGAATGCGTGTCCAAAGATTGGCACCCAGTATGGGGACACTGGTGGTTTCTTCTCCTTTGGAATTGAGCCAACCGTTGACCATGCTCTGAAGGAAGTAACAAGGTAGGTCAAGAGGAATGGTAGAACGCAGATCAGAAATTTGGAATATACCATCCATTCAATGCAAAAGGAGAAGGCCATAGTGATTAGTATGCTAGTAGGACGGATCAAAAAAGATGCAAGAAATTTGAGTAGATCAACGCAGATATCCAACAACTCTGCAGTTCATGATTCTAGAGTTCCTCATTGCTAGGAAGAGTCACTCATTTATATACCTAAGAAGGCTAACATCCTTTCTGTGCCCCAGGGAAAATTCAAGAAAATCAGTCTGGCACCATCAGGACGACCCAGCGCATTTTGCGGCGTAGGTAATCTCCCAGCGCAGAGTCTATGGACGGCGCCTCAAGATCCACATTTTCACCTACGTAAGTAGGCAACACGATGTACAAGGTGCTTATCTACATCAAAGTGCTTCCACTTATGTACGATACACTGCTCGGCACCGCCGTAGGCAGCGAAGTAACAACGCAGCAATCTAAAACATGGGCTTTACTTTGCCTGATGCATAAGTTTCCGATAAAACTAAGTCAAGGCATTCTACGTAGGTGTATCCGTGCCGCTCGCAAGGCAAGTTCAGCTTATCCGTGCAGGGAAGGTATCTATCCCTTAAACCGTCGTTATGGCTGCCATACCAGGTATTCTATACGGCCACCTTGCCTGTTAGGGTACTAGGGAGCCACGGGAGACTTCCAGCAGGCCTCAGTTTTGCAGGCTGCTAGCCCCGTACACTGTTCAGAAGTGCACCCATAGGATGGGGGGTGGGTGACTGGGTAGGTGAGGGGTGGATGTAGGAAGCTGAGGTGGATGTAAACAGTGCAGTAAACAAATATTTTGGTGGGGTGCCTAAATAGGCTTAGCTTCGTTAATCCTGGTATGGCAGCCATAACGACGATAGGTCACAGGATTTTCTTATTTTCGAGCGGCACAAGCACGCACAGAAAAGGCATCAGCTCCTGTAACCGCACCTATGAAGTTCGCAGGTCACCCACCTTGCGCTTCACTCCACTGGACAAAGATATGGCTTTTCTTCTGATGCACCTTCGGCTAAGGCGGCGTGGGCGGGCAGCCTCTCTTGGCTCAATGTTTCAACCTCGAAACACACACATACCTCGAATGCGGCGGCGCCGGCACCAGATTCGAGTGCACTTTATGGCTGCTGCCTAGGTGTATTCAGCGATGAGTGGATCTGTGGATCTGTGGATTTGCGGCGAAGCTGATCGGCCAACCATGAAATCCTTGTCTATTAGATATAAACCCAGGGGTCGCTATGCCTCATGCTCGCCACACCGCTGCAGCTGTTAGATCTCTCCGGATTGAGATTTTACGCCCGATGCATGCTTTGCCCAATGACTTGATGTCCTAGAAATCTACTGTACGCCGTGCGTGTTGAGATTACGCCATGAAGGCAGGCTACGCTTCAACGAGGTCATGCCATGAACGTACATGCCGGATATCTTTAGAAAGTAGTAGAAATGAGCACCTTGTGGCAGAAAACAAAGGACTTACTTCGAATTCAACTTCTTATCTACAGATACCGCAGGCTTCGCTACTTTTTGCTCCTTACCGTTTACCGCCGCGACTGATACCGAGTTTAGTACTATAGCCTTGAAAGCTATTTATCAGGTCAAATAAATATGGCTCTTGTAAAAGGGAGAATCTCCGAACTAGGGTTTAAGGTCAGCATCCTGTTTGAAGCTGAGGTAAACTTAGACCAGACTGACTTCTCGAAGGTTGCCATCGGCGTAACATTTGGCATCACGATACTCTCAGCGACTGTTCGATTAGTTGTTCGTCTCCGGTATCAGAAACGTCTACATTTGGATGACTATCTCATGATAATCGCTTGTGTATTCTTAATCTCTGGCACAACCCTTCTCTACTTAGGAACCTCAGCTATCTTCTTCATTGAAGATGTCAGTCTTAATGGCGAAGAAGTCATTGCAGCCGTTGGCCTGGATTACTTTTTAAAGCAGTTATTATTCTACCAAAGAATCAACTGGGCCTACTTAGCACTGACCTGGGCAACTGTTTTCTTCGTCAAGTTTGCCTTTTTGGCTTTCTTCAGCCATCTTTTGGACCGCGTACCATTTATGTACAAGTACTGGAAGGTGCTCGTCGGGTTTACCACCCTGGTCTTTGCATTTGCTGTGTGTGACGGCTTCATTGCTTGCCCGGTTCTAGGCCTCGCCTCAGGTGAGTATTTGGTTCTGCGCCGGTATCTAAATAAAACTGATAGCCTCTCAACAGTGCAATGCTCTGCAAACCCGGCGAGGTTACAAACTGCTTTAGGAATTGGAGCAACTGTGATAAGCCTGGACATTATGACAGATGTATTAAGTTTGTCAATCTCTTCAACCAATAGTTACAATTTTCTAACAGCGGATAGTTCTGATAATTCCAATCTCACTGCTCTGGAGGGTACAGATCAAGCCGCGCCAGAAACTTGGCCTTGGAACATTCCTTTGCCTCAGCATAGTTATGGTCATTATGGCCATCATAAGAGTCTCTGGCATCCACTACCGTGGAACTTTTGACAACTCCTGGATATATCTATGGCAACAGGTGGAAGCATGCACTGCAGTAACCATGATATCAATGACTGCGTTCCGATCTATCTTTGTTGCCAATCCGTCAGATCGTCTTCGCAAGAACCAAGCAAAGCCATGGCAGGCTTCGATTTCGAGAATTATTAGAAGGCAGAAGAGACAAGTTCATGATGACCAGGAACTGGAAGATCTGACCATTCCGTCAGCCACATTAACAGGCATGAAGTCATTTATCCGCGGTCATCAATTGGAGAATTCACGTTCTAGAGATGAGACTATTGTTTCAGAAGAAGGCGGACAAGACATGGAGTCAAATGGGAATCTGTGAACCTTCAGAGGTCATTCCTAGTGGCAACTGGCAATTCGTGTCCTGGTGGTGTCTGTAAATTTTACAATGTGGCCTTAATTGTCCCCGAAGCTTAGAGTTTGCCAATGAGTAGATTAGTGGTAGAGTAAATTGATTAAATTTGCTATCATGATTTCATCAAATGATGTCCCAGAATTTTCTCTGTATAATCCGTAGAAGCCGCCCAGTGTGTAGTACTTACCCCCCCTCGCCCACTTTTAGTCGCAATGTTAGCTTTGACCTCGTAGATTACCGATATGCTACAGGATCTCGTTAAATAACAGCAGCAGTAACCGGGAGACTGGCATCTAGATAATAGTGGTAGTACTAGTAGGAATTAGGAAAATACGTTAATCGTGGTAGACTCAAATCAAAAATGATTCTAGGAGTACTCCGCCCAATCAACTCTCTACATGCCAAGCCTAACCGAGACCAGTTTCTACCTTACAGGATTCCCTCAGCGTCTATGCAGCAACGCTGAAACGGCATCACCGATCCTTTCGATATTCTACCTTACCACGTTCGAAACTTGGCAAGGGAGATCTTCGCTTGGCTGGGCCCGCTGGATCTGGTATGCCCTCTCGCCATACACGGTCTTGATTTCCTTCGGCCCATTGTGATCTATATCCGCATACGCTGGCTTGACATCGAATCTTCGTACCACCATGACCATGATGATCTTCATTTCGACCATAGCGAGCTCTTGACCAATGCAATTCCGCGGCCCATACTCGAAGGGACGCCACGCTCCTTTGATTGGATGAAGAGGGTCATTCGGAGACACAAGCCAGCGTTCTGGTACGAATTCATCTGGCTTGGGCCAGTAAGTGGGATCTCGCTGTATTGTGTGCGGATTGGCCCATACTAGAAATCCTTCCGTTGGAAAGCGACGACCTTCATCATCCATCACATCAAACCCAGGCTCTCCAGCACGAGTACTCGAAACAGCGGGATACAGCCGAAGGGTCTCTTTGATTATCGCCAGCGTATATGGTAGCCGATTAAGCAAAGATGGATCTTTAATGATAAGGGAACTAGTCAGACCAAGATCTAAGCCAAATACTTCATCATGCTCAGCACGAACACGGCTAAGCACTATTGAATTCTGGCTCAGAACATAAAAGAGATAACAAATGGAGCTGCTGGTGGTATCATGGCCAGAGAACAGGAAGAGTTTTATTTGACTCATAGCAAACATCTTGAATGTACTATCCATGCTGTTAACGGTCTTCTTTTCTGAGTTCTCTGAAAGATATGCAGTCAAGGCTAAGTCAATTATTGATTTGCTTTGCTTTTCGAGATTAAAGTTGGTAATGTGAGCATCAAGTTCTGGACCAACATAACGGTCCATTCGCCACTTATTATAGCGGTGAATAAGAGGGCGTAAGGGATTGTATCTCACAAATGGGTTGACCTCAGCTCCAAAGGTCAACCATCGAATTTGCATGCGAAGACCATCCACGAGTGAATTACTGTGTCTTTGTGAATCGAATTGCATATTCCTGATGCTTTATCAGTATTTGAAAGACACTTGTACAGGTTAAGCCTTACATTACAACTCTTCCAATAACATCCATGGCCAGAAAATCTGTCAAGTCTTTGAATCTAAAGATATTTTGATCTCTTAGACGCATCTCAAGTATGTCACAAAACTTTGCTGTCTCTTCCACAATTTCCGAGGTTAATGTCATGAGATGATTTGTACTGAATCCAGGATTAAATATGCCTCTCCATTTTTTCCATAGCTGTCCTTCCATCGTGACTATATCTAAGCCATCTGCAATTGGGTGCAAGAAAGACTTCATGGCGTGATATTTGGGGAGGGAGTGCTTTTGTGTGACTTGATGTAATGCACTGAGAGATGCCACAACAAGCATTTGAGGTCCAAATGGCCAAGTGTCAAGGTAGAACACTGGTCCAAGGTCTGGTAGCTCACGCCGAATCATGTCTGGCAGGTAGTTTGGATGTGCGTCTTTAGGTAATTTTGAATTTATCTTGTAGGCAAAGCCAAGGTGACCAAATAGAGGGTTGTATGGCGGCATCGGCTTAATGCAGTTAACAATCCAGTTCACTTCAAGTTGATTGATTCACATACTAGGCCTTGCCTCCTCAACTTCAGCATTACACTGCGAGCGCGATACAGCTTGAATGAAAAAGAAAGTATAGCAAGAAGAAATATCGATCCAACACCAGAAACAACCGACACATGGTCATAAGCCAAGCTCCTGGAATTCATTGTGACAGAGCAGATATCGTGATTCGGGCAGAGACCTTAGATGAAGGATTGTGAAGTGAACGAATGAACAAAAGCTTACTTTGCGCACAGCGTAGGAGTGGACCGTGTATTGGTTTATTTCGCGTAATATACTTAGCGTGCGTGTAAACGAGAAGCTCCCCACACGCGGGTAGCAAAAAGAAGCCGCACCGCAAAACTCGATCCCCCCACCAAAACTTGGTCCGAAATGTGCTCCCCCAGAAGGACTCAAACCAATACCAACATCTCTAATAGACGCAACGTCATTGTATGAGTTGTCTCGGCTTTGTTTGTCAAATCGTGAGCAAATGTAGGCGGACAAGGCATTCCTGCGTACGCCATTGGTTCTCTGCTAAAATCAGCGTCATGTCTTGCCTCATTCCTGCAGGCCTCTAGATATAGAAGGGCCACATGCTGCTGCAAGAAGCAAGGAGTAAGACCTCATGCACTATACTTATCCGCCTTCAAGAAACACTGATTTCCGACAGTGTGTCTGAATAATTATCTGCAATGCACGACTCCCTGGCATTCACTAGGTAAAAGAAGGCAAATGTGGCAAAGGCAGACATCATATTCATGTGTTGCAAGGTGCTTTTTAATGCTTTCGCATACTGTGGTTATGAGGCGTCTTATCGCTGAGCCCTTGTTAGTTTGCCCCAGGTTGAAACAATTCCTTTTGGAAGCTCTTTCAACGTTTCGGCAATCTATAGGCGCAGGCTCTCCCGATGCTAAGGCCCCCTGCCCAAGCGTCACCTGCAGGCCGCAGGCACGCTCCCACACAGTTCCCTTTCCGTTACACAGTTTTACTTCGGTATTAACATTGGCTGTGAGATCACCCCCTCCATTGGAAAGCACATATATCAATGTATCAAGCTTACGGACGTTGTTCATTTGGATATGCGGCATGGCTGCGGCTCAGTACATCAGCTGAACGGTGTTACGAAGTTGTAAAAGATCTTGCGGTTCTTAGTCTCAGGAAGGGTTTATTCGGTTTCCGGATAGCCGTTGTCTTGTGAAGCCAAATTAAAGCGAGCATTCCTTTTTCTCAAGCCATAACTATTACAAAAAGTCATGGCGGAAGCTTTACAGATGGGCAAAGATTACCCAGGAGGCTTGAAACTTGCAATAATTTTAGTGTCACTCTTTCTAGGCACTTTTCTTGTTGCTATTGACACTACTATAATATCTGTGGCGATCCCAAAGATTTCCACGGAATTCCATGCATTCAATGATATTAGCTGGTATGGTTCGGTATACCTCATATTCTTGACCGCGCTTCAACCTGCCGGAGGAACGGTCTACAAGTTTTTCAACATCAAATTCGTGTATTTGGCCTCTATATTGATTTTTGAAGGCAAGCTCAGCTTTTGTCTCTATTTATCTTTACATACTCATTTGCTAACAAACATCGCAGCTGGCTCAGCTCTATGTGCTGCCGCTCCGAATTCTAAAGCATTTATTGTTGGAAGAGCCATTGCTGGCACTGGGGCTGCAGGAATCATCCAAGGAGCAATCACTGTCATCACCTACATTTCGACACTCGAAAAGCGCCCTCTGTATATCGGCCTCGTTGTCAGTTGTTTTGGTATATGTGCCTGTTTCAGTCCGATCTTGGGTGGAGTTTTGACAGATCGTGTGAGCTGGAGATGGTGCTTTTGGATGTTCGTCCAACCTCCCAAGGCTATATCTTACTTCGGATCGCTCACTCTCAGCATAGCAATCTACCGATCGGCGCTGCTGTGTTTGTACTTGTCTTTCTCGGTCTCACTGCAAAGGTCAAAGAGGAGAGTGTGAAAATGATGACCTTCAAAGAGAAAACCAAGCAGTTTGACTTTCTCGGCGCTGTGTTGTTACTTGGAGTTGTCTTTTGTTTGTTTCTCGCCTTAGAATGGGGTGGAGAGAAATACCCTTGGAAATCAAGTCAAGTTGTTGGTCTTTGGATTGGATTCGGTCTCCTATTCCTCGCGTTCTGCCTTTCCCAAGCCCTCTTGGGGGATAAAGCAACCATTCCACCACGGATATTGAAACAGCGCACGATTTTATATGGAGCGTTGGCGCTGTCCTTCATCTCTATGTCGAGCAATATTGTAAGTCTGGACTGGTCATACGAACCTTTGGCTGAAGCTCATAACGGCACTAGAAGTTATACTACCTTCCATTCTACTTCCAGGCCGCTCAAGGAGTATCCGTATTACAAAGCGGTGTCAGATTTCTGGCACTAGCAGCTCCTCAGGTCATTGCGACTGTTCTTGCTGGTGGAATTGCTACAGGAACTGGATATTACGTGGGTCTATCAATCTACACTCCCTGTAATTTATGCTGATCTGTCGTACTTCAGGTTCCAATCATGCTCCTCGGTCAGGTCATATGCTCCGTTGGAACAGGACTGCTCATCATGATAAGAACTCAAACACCTACAGCCAAATGGGTGGTCTATATGGTTCTCGCAGGTTTTGGAGACGGCATGTGTACGAACATGCCATATACAGCTATCCAAGCCTTACTCGAAGAGTAAGACCTCAAATACCAAAATTTCTGGCCATCTACTGATCAGCCTTACCTAAAGTGAAAGTGACGTGTATATTGGCAACGGTACGTCCATCCACAGACAACGATAGACTCATCTCTAGAAAAGCGTCACAAATAATTGAAATATTGCTAGCTATTGCAACGTTTGCATCACTAGCAGGAGGGTGAGCATAACTTCCTACTTAGAACTTCTGTGTGAAAATTAAATTGATACAGTGCTATCGGAATCTCTATCGGCGGAAAGATCCTGATCAGCGAACTCATCAGCCAGGTTCCCAAGTACACAAGCACCGTATCGCCGCAGGCCGTTGTTCAAGCCGGCGCCCTCAATCTAGACACTCTAGCATCCTCACCTTCAACCCTGACGGGCTTACGAGAAGCATACAGCGCTGCAATATCAGGAACGATGATCTGTGCCACAGTAACCATTTGTGTGTCCGTACTTACAACTTTTGGAATGCGTTGGTTCAATTTGAAACACGTGTCCAAGGACAATGAGCAGGTGACAGATGCGTCAGAGAAGAAGGAAACAAGAGCATGAGAAAGATCCAGGGTTGTCTACTACCACAACGTTATCTTATTCAAGGGATCTTTTGCGTTCTTACTCTTTGCACGGTATTGTATAGACCTATTGTCAGAATGTAATACTCTCGAGTGAATTTTGGAAAAGTTCTTTCAACCGCTCGCATCAAGGACATGGCCTGGTGACACTGTGCTTGTTATCTTTCAGATCGCATACACGCTCCTGCTCTCCCATCTTAGAGGCAATTCGATCGACGTCTTGTACGACAATCTCATCAAGGACGGAATGTGGCAATCGATAATCCACATCTTATCATTGGTAATTGTGCCAGCTTTCTTCCGTTCTGCAACCAGTTATCACCCATGATCAAGGTCAAGGATCTCCTTATCGAAACTCAATTCGGATTCTGAGACTTCACACAGATTGACATAGTACGCATAAAGAAGATCCATGTCACCGTCAGGAACGATCAGAATCCATGAGTCAAGAAGTTCTCATTTTGCTTTCAGCCGTTCGATCGTATTTCAAACCAGCAAAACTCCATGCTCTGAATCGTCATGAAATTTAGTAAGGTGAGATGAATCTCAAGTACGCGGTCATGCTGAAGATTTTCAAGGACGGGCCGGCCTCGTACATGTTTAACTTGCTGTACAATCTCAAGGCATTGACGGAAGACAAGACATTGACGAGAGAAGAGACACAGCGAGCGGCGAAGATGTATGTCGAGTTGGTCGAAGCCCTTGTTACGTCTCCAGGGTCAGAAATTAAATAACTGAGGCTGTAATGGTTACAAGACTGCTTGCCTTGAAGAGAATCTCTTACGTCGAAATTTATGATAGTATGAATATCTGAACAAATTTTCTTACTGCAATGACTTTATTCTAGTGTAAAAGATAGGCTAGAGGTCTTGTTGTGAGCTTTGTAATGCAAGACGGCTTGTGTGGATCAGTTTCTTCGCCACGACGCCGATGATAGTGGTTTGTGACCAGCGACTTTTCTGCACATAGGAAGGGGAAGGGGAGGGGAGGCGCTCAGTCCAAGTAGTAGAATTTATTAGTATTACATTAACTTACACAAGCCGGAAAGTCGATCAAGCCGCACGATGAGTATCAATCAAAGGTCAAGGCTCAGGGACGCAACGTATCACATACCGTAGATGTAGGCTTTATTACATGTCCGTCTGCTAAATCGCTCGATCAAGCCTCCAATACCTTAGAATACAGAATGTCCTCCTACGGTTCATGCATACTCAACCACCAACTCCACATCCGAGCAATTTGCCGGTGTAGTAATAAACTTAGGCTTGTAGAACACCTGTACCGCTGGCCCGTAAATTAATGTGTTGTTGCAAGCTGAATATCATCGGATTAGCCTCTGTTGTACACGTCTTACATCAAATAGTGTAGATCGACTGACCGTAAAAGCCCCCCGATATCGGGTTATGATACTTGATCACCCCTTGATCAATAAAGATGCCCTTTGTCCCACCGCCCGCGTTAATCTCAATAGGATTGTAAGTCGTATTGATCTGATTCATCACAAAGCCGTAAGGGAAGCTCCCGCCAAACCCGAAAATTAGATCTGCGTTGTCATATGTGAAGTCGTCGGCCGTGCCGTTTAGGTGGCCGACGATACCGGGGTTGGCGGCGGTCTTGGGGGCGAAGACGGCGTAATTAAAGGCAGGGTAGATGTGGTAGGGCTCCAGGTAGAGGGTCTCGAAGGAAGGACTTGGGGGCGTAAGGACATGGGATTTGAGTTTGAAGGAGCGTTGGCCGCTTGGTACAAGTGGAGTTGCGGTAATGACGGAGATGATGATTAGGAAGAGCGTGCAAAACAGAGGCTTCATGGTTGACGAGAAGTCAAGCACAGATTTGGAAAGGTTGAATATTCTTGGTTCTATAACTCAGAATGAAAGGAATTTTGAACTGAGGGGACGAACAGAATACTTCAGAGATGGGGACGTCTTTATACTCATTAAATTCACTTATGAACTTCTAAACATGAATTCGTGTAGATTTAAGGTTAGGGTTATCGATTCCGTAGGTTGCATTGCAGAAGATACGAGGTGTTTATGCTACATGTCAACGTCTTCAGTTATTTCGAGTTATTGCCAAGCCCTCAACATGTTGCATGTCAACAGGATTCTTCTTTCGATAATATGCAACATATTCGAGAGCTTGCCTCATCTCAGTTATTTATTCAGTTATTGCTTCATTTTGCGCTCGCTGCTTCTGATTTTCTTCAACAATCTATTCATACGAAGTCTGTCACATCTGAATTAATTCTGCGTGCAGTACTGCAGTGTACAGCGACTCTGACAATGACATTCTCGACGATGAACGCTTTCAATGAGATGAATGTCGCAGTCGAATTGTATCAACATGAACAGGCTGCGTTGATCTTGAAACGTACGAACGCTTCGATCAATACAATCAGAAACTACGAGTCAAAGCAGAAGAAATGACGAGTAAGATCTTCTTCAACGTCTTTGTACAATATGCACTGAGTGAAGTAGAAGTTCTGTGCGAGACACAAGTTCGTGAATGATCAAATAGTGACAAAAGATAAACTCGTCATGTTTTTGAACAAGAAAGTTCTATCGCAAGAACTTCATACAAGTCATTACAAGCAGTCTCATACAACTGCTACGAGAAAGAAAGTGCAGCAAACGTTGAAATTTGATTCAGTTGACAGTTATGTTTCTGCTATCATTTCTTTGTACAATTATCAGCAATCTTTCGATCATGCTACATCTTTTCATTCATGAGAGATCAAGATGAAAGCTCTTTTGAAAGATCATATGAAGAAGAAGCATGCGAGAAGAAAAGCTCAATATCTCGATCGTGATGTCAATACTCTGCTGAATGAATATGAGCAATGATAAATGATTGATGTCGTACGAAGCTGTTGAACTCATGAGCTCTCTCAGAAACAAGTCACGACTCAAACTGTGAAATTCACTCATCGTACGACGCTTGATTTTTGAATGAATCATATGATGTTGATGTGTGAAGAAAATTGTTATCATTTGCAGTTGATTGATTTGTTTTCTTTGAACTTGAAGAATGAAAGTCTCATCTCTTGTACAACGCACGTTTGCATCTTAAACAATGAAAAAATGAATCAGACTGAGCGAATTAAATACAAGACAGTCATACAATACAAGAATTCATTGCTGTGCATCATCTTGCAGCTTGCTTTTTATCTCTTCTATCATTGAAACATCGTATGAGAGCAGATTTCATATTTTCAAAGATGACAGTAATGATATGATCTTCATCTGCTTCAAGAAAGCAAGTTGACTTCATTTATGTTGTATGAAGTTCAACTAGAATGAATCAACAAGATGTTTGATGTCATCAACATTTTCAGTCTTAAGAAGACTCATGATTGTGATGCAGAAGCACAAGCAGACGAGTTGAGTGATGCATCAAAATCTCAGATACATCATGTTGAATGATGAAATACAGATGCTCTGTTCACAAGTTATTTGACTCATCTTTTTCTGAAGTTCATATGAGTAATGACAAACTTCAAATTGATTTCTGAAGATTTTTTTTTGCCTTGAGTCAAAGTTGAGTCTTCATTGTCTTTTGTACGAGCACTCTGATCATGAATTGATCATTGACTGACGTGATTCAGCGATTTCTCAAGCAATGCTTCGTATGAGAATGATAAATCTTTGCTTGACGAATCGTTGTTTAATACTGTCAAAAAAGATCAATTCAACATGATTGCTCAAGATTTTCTGCGTTTGTTGAAGAAGCTTTGCATAGTAATCTTGCAGAATTCAATTATTTATCGTTGAGAATTTTCTGCTCATTTCTTGTGAAAAGATTCTCTTTTTGTACGAGATGATTATCTGACGTTTGCAAACGAAGTAGAACTCTCTTTGCTCAATGTTGAGAAGTTGAACGAACTTTGTATATGAAGCATCATATCAGATATTGTCAATTGAATCAGTATGACTTCAGAGAACATTGTACAAAGTATACAGCATCATGATTCTTGCAATCATCAGATACTAAAGTCATTGCATGATTGTATGAAGAACTTCTTTGCAAAAAAGTTTTTTGTTATTCTGCACAACTCTGCTGCTTTCTTGAGCAACATTATTGCTCTCTCTCAGCTCATGCTATGATCTTCGTACGAGAACAACTTTGACTTCAACGTCGCTTCTTCTCAACTGTCATCACAGTCTTTGTACAAAGTTGACTTGAGTCTGAATGATCTTCAAAGATCGAAAGTTGCTTCATACAAAGATATCTTTGATGCTCAAGCTTCTTAAGCTTCGTCATCACTGAATTCTGATGTCATGTCTTCTGAGCATCACATATGTTGAACTGTGAGCATGATTTCAGATCTTTGACGAGAGTGAATGCTTGACTGAAACTCTGTTTCTGTCATTCAAGCTTTGAAGACGATGTATGAAGCTAAATGATGACTTTCTCAACAGAAAAGAGTCTTCTTCGATCGAAGAAAAGTCATCATTGATGAGATACATCAATGAACACAATTGAATCAATTCTCTGATGCTGTCGTGAAAGAATTAAAGCTCATATGAAGAAGATTGAAAGTCAGTTTGCATGAGCTGTGAAGCTGACTCAACAAGAAGAGTTGATTGAGTGCTGTCTGTTAACTTTACTTCGTACAACAAGATCTAAACTAACATTATGTACAAAGTGTAGATAAGAGACAGTCTGTCTTCGCTTTTCTTGTACAAGCAGTTATGACAGCTTTTCTCTTCATACGAAGTACTGATCTTGAGCTGTTTCTCACTTTTTTCTGATTCATTGAATAGTTATCTTGATTTCATTTGCATCGTACGAAGAAGATTGATAGTCAGTTTGCATGAGCTGTGACAACAAGAAGAGTTGATTGAGTGCTGTCTGTTAACTCTACTTTGTACAACAAGATTCAGACTAACGTTATGTACAAAGTGTAAATAAAAGAGTCTGTTTTCACTTTTCTTGTACTAGAAAGCAGTCATGATAGCTTCTTTCTTCGTACGAAGTACTGATCTTGAGCATCGTGTAAAGATGCAGACTGCTGACTCAAGATACATGACTGTGCTTCAAGATGTGCTGAAAAAACAAATGCTCACAAACAGAAAAAGAAACACGTCTCGTACATATCATTAATTCAGCACAATGAAATTGAAGACATTCTTCATTCTCAACAGTCTTCGCTCTTTCAGCTTAAACTTTCTCAATCTTCTTCGCTTCGTACGATCATCTTCTCTTTCAAGTGAGTGAGAACGATGATCTTTGTTTCATTCATCTTTGCTTTTGTCATCTTCAGCCTCAAGAAGATTGCATCATGTCACATGATTTCATCATTTGCAATTGACACAGACTCTTTCAAAGTGCTCTGAAATGAAGTGACACTTCAAGAAAGATTGAAGATCATTTGATCATGTGCACTGTGTACAAGTCACGAAAACGACTTGTTCACGAGACTGAATCAGAACAGCATTGATGTATGAAGATCTGTGCATTCTCATCTGATTTGAAGAAATCGTTTTTCGTATGAAATCAACGTCTCGTTCAGAACGAGCGAGAAGTGCATGTTCAGACCTCGTATGAACGAAGGTAATAAGTTGTAGTTGTTTCACAAGAAGACAGAGAAAGACGTTGATCGAAGCAGAAGCGACGAGAGCGAGAGCGTTGACGACGACGATGATCGCGACGAGATCTCAAAGAACAAGGGTTCTTCGTACGACATGTAAATCACATAGCTCATAGACAGAATAGAATTCAACTCACATCGTTGCTGTTGCTCTTCGTACAAAGCATCGTCAGCTCATACATCTAGTATTCACTGCAGCTGTCAAACTTACGTTGTTGTTGTTGTTTGTTCTACGTCGTACAATGCATCGTTAGCCTGTATACTCTGTACTGTACATCGTTCTAAGCTGTTACACTTACGTTGCTGATGGTGATGATGGTGGTGGTGAGATGATGATTGGTGGAAGGAGAAAGGAAGCGTGGTACGACGCTTGTGATAACTTTGTGTGAAGTAATTTTTATGCGCTAATCTATCTAGGCATAGGGGAGTCGTACGGCCCCCATCGCATATCTGGGGGCTTGGCAATAACTGCCTAATAACCCTGGTTATAACCGTGCCTGTTCCCCCCCCATATATGCATTACATGACGTTGCTTGTAATACGACGGATACGCGCAGCCGCGCAATACACGCAGAATACGTACGATTGAGGATTTGTCAGACCGTAAAGCTCGAATATGGAGGCGTTGTAAGTCATGAACAACGTCGACAACAGTTTGCTAACCAGGTATTGAGGAACGAGATCACATAAGGTATTTGATATGTTGGCTATAGAGACTTTTTTGAAGGCGCTTGAATGGGAGGAAAAAATTACTTGGGTCAGTTCAAGCAGCAGAGATCATCTACATTTGCTAACATCAAGCAGCAATGAAGTAGTAATTGCTACATCAAGGTTCCCTGTCAAACTCGACATGTCAAACCTCTAGCTATCAAATCTGTTCTTGATCTCACTCGTGGAAACACAAATCTACTTCTTTGTGCGATTATAATTGAGCTCAGGACCGAGATTGTAGATTCGTTCAACAGACTCATTTCAAACGAGGATCTGCTGGCTCTTAAGCCCTTCAATCTCGATTCGAAAAAATTGCGCTGACTATATGATGAGGTCAGTGGTTCGATCTTGCAGCGGCAAAAGAAAAAAGTCAAGCGGTTGCAGCCTAAACCGAAAGCTTGGGTTGACTTGAGGCTCAACGGTCTCGCACAATGAGAGGATTTAATGTGTTGTCATGCTACCTTAGACTGCAAAGTATCTTTCTAACATCCTATCCAACCGCCGGTCGTCAACCATGCATTTCTCGAGATTTTTTCCCATTCAACCGCAGAACGAACTTCACACTCACAGCTCAAGCATATATTTTACACCGGGAGGCCAGCAATTAGAGCCGCTAGCTCGTTGGCGGTGCAATTGCTGTCGCGGTAGCCCACCAGATTGGAACTGTCAGATGAGATGTGAGCATTTGCTGACAGCCTTTTGGTCCTGAACAATGGCATGTGAGGGTGTCTTCTCACGAAAACACTGCTTCTTCAAAGGAGATGACGGCAACGGCATTGGCATCAGCTGTTTCAGTGCTGCGAGTTTGCTGCTGCGTATATTCCTCTATGCATGTGTGTGGAGCTGCTGTGCGTTTGGCACTATTGCTGGAAGTGCTGCGGTAAGGGTGAGGCCAAAGAGGCTGACAATCATGATGGCGAAGTGCATTCTAAGTGTGGGTGAAGTTTTGATTTTGGAATAGATGAACGTGGAATAATGTGCTCAGTGTTCCGTACTGAAGATTTAGTATGGTTGCTATTGTTTGGGGATGAAGACTTAATCGAATACCCAAGAGAAGAGGAGAAGAAGCTGCGAGGTGGGGTTAATATGCATTTCTCAAGGGCGTCTGGTCCTGGCGCACTCGCGGTTGATCTCAGGAGTCAAAGCAGTCATCTCCGAACGACTATTGTAATTAAGATAGCACCATTTAGTTCAGAACCAGAAGAACCTTGACCGAAGGCTTCGCCATGAGGCTGTAGTGAGGTTTTGATCGCTAATGCGGACATGTTTGAACGATGATTTCGAGGGGTGAGAGGGACCTCCTCCGTTCGCTGACATCGTCAGATTGTGGGGAAAGCTTCAATGGTAGGGTAACTCCGCCCGGTTCATGTCGAAGAAGTGTTCTTAAATCAGGGAGATCTCACGTGAATTGGCATCTGAGAAAACGCTTGAATATTCTGCTAGGAGCTAAAGAATAGGCTATTGCAAGTATATACCTACCTGGTACTCACAACAAGTATATACTCAGCATCTACAATCATTGAAGGCATTTGTGGCTTCGGGCTGGGCACCGGATTT
>JAABUL010001344.1_pt1 | contig 47458 bp, 48 predicted proteins | sample 5559151 | NCBI WGS metagenome assembly JAABUL01 (sample SAMN10711876, study PRJNA513368) | rock metagenome | isolation source: Antarctica rocks | place: Antarctica: Victoria Land, Pudding Butte sud
CCATTGCGCAATATTCCCCACTGCTGCCTCCCGTAGGAGTCTGGGCCGTGTCTCAGTCCCAATGTGGCCGGTCACCCTCTCAGGCCGGCTACCCGTCGACGCCTTGGTGAGCCGTTACCTCACCAACTAGCTGATAGGCCGCGAGCCCATCCTTGGCCGCCGGAACTTTCCACCACCAGCGGATGTCCGCGGAGGTCATATCCGGTATTAGACCCGGTTTCCCGGGCTTATCCCAGAGCCAAGGGCAGGTTGCTCACGTGTTACTCACCCGTTCGCCGCTGTCCACCCCGAAGGGCTTCTCGCTCGACTTGCATGTGTTAAGCACGCCGCCAGCGTTCGTCCTGAGCCAGGATCAAACTCTCCGTTGATGTCATATGTCTTCCCGCCTTAGCGGTTCGACGACACGAAAATTGATCGTGGCACTGCGTAGACCCGGACCACGAGGGCCCGGGATCGATCTCAAAGAAATCCGTTCCGACGGTCCATATGGATCCGACGGGACGGGGTTTCTGGCATTGACTTTCGGCACACTGTTGAGTTCTCAAGGATCGAGCGCGCACCAGCCAGACCCTTTCGGACCGTGCTCGGGGCAACTTCACCAACGTACATCACCTGCGCCGGTTCCGCCAACCCGTGGAGCGGATCAAGCGGCGAGTTCCGGTCAGCCGGAGTTCCTCAGTCCCTGCGGTCCGCGTGGGCTGGCCGAAGCCAGCTTCCGGAACCCGGATCTTCTGCCATCCGGTCAGGGGCCCTCACTGCGGATGGACCCGCGGTGAGGATGTCAACGATGAGGCTAGCGGAACTGGCCCTGCTGGGCCACACCGCCCGGCGACTGACGCCCCCGGGCCCTGCTGCGACATAAAGAAACCTAGGCGCACCGTCCCGGGACTGTCAAATCTCAGCCGGGACTGATGATCTGGGCCCGTCGACGACTGCAGGACCGGTCTCCCCCTGCTCGCCCAACAGGACGCCAGCCACCGCCCTGCGCCCCCGTCGAAGTACGAGCCATCGGCCCGCCAGGGCCTCGGCGGGCTCAAGGAGGGCCCCCGCGTCCGCGACCCGGACGTTGTTCACCGACACCCCCCCACCGACGAGCGTGCGACGCGCGGCGGACAGGCTCGGGGAGAGACCGGTGTCGACCAGCAGCTGGGCGATGGTCGGTCGGGCTCCTGGGGCGACGCGGGCCGACGGGACGGTGCGCAGGGCGGCGTCGAGCACCGACGGGTGCACGGCGCTCAACTCCTCCCGCCCGAACAGCGCCGCCGACGCACGCTGGACCTGCTCAGCGGCGGCGGTCCCGTGAACCAACGTGGTCACATCGGCCGCCAGCGCCCGTTGGGCCTCACGCGACTCCGGGTGCGCGGCCACCTCCGCTGCCAGGCGTTGCCGTTCGGTGGCATCGCGAAAGGTGTAGTAGCCCAGCAGGCGGATGACGTCGGCGTCCTCCACGTTGAGCCAGAACTGGTAGAAGGCGTAGGGACTGGTCAGCTCCGGGTCCAGCCAGACCGTCCCACCCTCGGTCTTGCCGTACTTGGTTCCGTCGGCCCTGGTGACCAGCGGGGTGGACAGCGCATGGACGCTGACGCCCGCGACCCGGTGCACCAGGTCGACGCCGGCGGTGATGTTGCCCCACTGGTCGCTGCCCCCCAGCTGGAGCAGACAGTCGTAGGTGCGGAACAGGTGCAGGTAGTCCAGGGCCTGCAGCAGCTGGTAGCTGAACTCGGTGTAGTTGATTCCGGACTCGCTGGCCAATCGGGCGCTGACCGCCTCCTTGGTCAGCATCCGGTTCACCCGGACGTGCTGCCCGATGTCCCGAAGGAACTCAAGCGCCGACAGCGGCGCCGTCCACTCGAGGTTGTTGACTACCCGAGCGGGCGCCGGACCGTCGAAACGCAGATACCGCGCGACCTGTGCATTAAGCCGCTCCGACCAGGCCCGCACGAGTTCAGGACTGTTCAGTTGACGCTCCGAGGTCGGCTTTGGATCCCCGATCAGTCCGGTCGACCCGCCGACGACCGCAATCGGCCGGTGACCAGCGTCCTGCAGTCGCCGCATCGTCAACAACTGCACCAGATTGCCGATGTGCAGGCTGGGGGCCGTCGGGTCGAACCCGCAGTAGAAGGTCACCGCGCCACCGGACAGGGCGGCATCCAATGTCTGCGGGTCGGTCGACTGCGCCACCAGGCCCCGCTGGTCCAGCTCCGCCAGTACGCCGGCCACCACGATCTCCACTCCGCCCCGTCGGCAAACCGGGGTGGCCGCCGTCCGGGCTCCACCATGCCTGACGGACCGGGTCAGCGGCCCGGTAATCCGCTCCCGCCCGCTCTCCCGCGACGATCAGCCTGCTACCCAGGCGGCGGCGGGGCCGCCCGGGATCGGCGGTAGCTGGAGACCGACGGCTCCCCCGCGATCCAGTACCGCCACGGCCGGTCCGCGGCGCGGGAAACCCCCACCCGCGGTCCGCTGGCAACCGCCCCGACCGGTCGACCCGCGCGCAGGCTGACCTGCGACGCGGGATCGCACAGGTCCACGCCGCGCAGCGTGTCGGTGATGCCCGCGGCCAGGGTCAGCACACCGGGTCCGCGCGCCAACGCCGCGCGATCACGGACCGCCGGCCGCCGCGCCTGCGCGGTGCCGTGCCCGGCGAGGACCCGGGCGGCCCGCAGCAGCACCGCCGAGGCGACGCCGTCGAGACCACAGACCACGTTCAGGCACCAGTGGATGCCATAGGACCGGTAGACGTAGGCGTGCCCGGGTGGGCCGAACATCACCGCGGTGCGGTCCGTCCGGCCGCCAGCGGCATGCGAGGCCGGGTCGCCGACACCGGCGTAGGCCTCGACCTCGGTCAGCTGCAGAACCACGGTCTGCTCCGTTGTGCCAGCCGGTTGCCCAGCCGGCGGGCGGCACACGAGCAGCGCCCCCAACAGGCGTCGGGCCGCCTCCGGGGAAGCCACACCGAGCTCCACGCGGTCCAGCGGCGGGCTGCTGAGAAGGTCGCCGGGATCTTCGAATGCGTACGGATCTCCGACGTCGGGATCTGCGATGGCCTCAGGCCTCCGGCCCCGTGGGGGCGCGCCGGGGCGGATCCGCAGCGGCGCGGACCGGCCAGACGGGCCCGGCCGCCCGCAACCGGGCCAGTTGTTCACGTACCCGCGCCGGCGCGGTCATCCCCGCCCCGGACCGGGCAGCCAGCGCAGCGGGAACGGTCAACTCCGTCAGCACGTCCGGGGTCAGCTCGGGCGCCAGTCCGGCCAGCTCGGCGACCGGCAGCAGCGCAAGGTCCACCCCCAGATCCTCACAGCGTCGCACCCACGCGCCCGAGACCTCATGCGCCCGGCGGAACGGCACCCCGCGGCGTACCAGCCATTCGGCGATGTCGGTGGCCAGGGCGAACCCGTCGGCCGCGGTCGCCGAGATCACCGCCGGGCGGAACCGGGTCGTGGCGACCATCCCTGTGACGGCCGGCAGCAGCAGCAGCAGCTGTTCGACGGTGTCGAAGCTCGGCTCCTTGTCCTCCTGCAGATCCCGGTTGTAGGCGAATGGCAGCGCTTTGAGGGTGACCAGCACGCCGATGAGGTTGCCGATGAACCGGCCCGCCTTGCCCCGGGCCAATTCGGCGATGTCCGGGTTCTTCTTCTGCGGCATGATCGAGGAGCCCGTGGAGAACGCGTCGGACAGCTGGGCCCAGCCGAATTCGGTCGAGGCGAACAGTGCCCACTCCTCACCGATCCGGGACAGGTGCACCCCGAGCAGCGCGGTGACAAAGAGGAACTCCGCGACGAAGTCCCGGTCGGAGACGGCGTCGACGGAGTTGGCAAAGGCGGCGTCGAACCCGAGCTCGGCCGCCGTCGCGGCGGGATCCAGTGGCAGCGTGGAACCGGCCAGCGCGCCCGCTCCGAGAGCGCTGATCGCAGCGCGCGCATCCCAGTCCCGCAACCGCTCCAGATCGCGGTGCAGGGCGTGCACGTGCTTGGCCAGCTCGTGTCCGAGGGTTATCGGCTGGGCGTGCTGCAGATGGGTGAATCCCGGCGACGGGGTGGCGACGTGGCGCTCGGCCTGGGTCAACAGGGCATCGATCAGCTCATCCACGGCACCGGCCAGCGCCCATGCGCGATCGCGGAGGTAGAGGCGCAGATCGGTGGCGACCTGGTCGTTGCGGCTGCGCCCGGCCCGCAACTTCCCACCCACGCTGCCGGTGCGGGCGACCAACTCCCGTTCCAGGGCGGTGTGGATGTCCTCGTCAGCCGGATCAGGGACGAACGTCCCCGCCCGGACCTCGTCCTCGATGGCGGTCAACGCCCCGATGAGCGTGTTCAGCTCGGCGTCGTCGAGCAGCCCGGCGCCGTGGAGCACTCGGGCGTGGGCCCGCGACGCCGCCAGGTCGTAGGGCGCGAGCCGGTAGTCGATGTGGACCGACCGGCTCAGCGCCGCCATCGCATCGGCGGGCCCGCTACTGAACCTTGCGCCCCACAGCCCTGCTGGAGCATCGCTCACGCCGCCGGGCCGCCCAGGCCGATGCGCGCATCGCGGCCGGCTGCGATCCGCGAGGGCAGTCCCCACAGCTGGACGAAGCCCTTGGCCAGGCTCTGGTCGAAGGTGTCACCGGCGTCGTAGGTGGCCAGGTTGAAGTCGTAGAGCGAACTGGGACTGCGGCGTCCGGTGACCACTGCTCTGCCGGCATGCAGCACCAGGCGGACCTCACCGGAGACCGCCTGCTGGGATTCGGCGACGAAGACGTCCAAGGCCCGCTTGAGCGGGGAGAACCACAACCCGTCGTAGACAAGCTCGGTCCAGCGCTGGTCGACGGCCTTCTTGAACCGCGCCAGGTCGCGCTCGACGGTCACGTTCTCCAGCTCCTGGTGGGCGGTGATCAGCGCGATCGCGCCGGGCGCCTCGTAGACCTCGCGGCTCTTGATACCGACCAACCGGTCCTCGACCAGGTCCAGTCGTCCGACGCCCTGAGCACCGGCGCGCGCGTTCAGTTCCCCGATGGCGGCCAGCGGGCTCACCGAGCGACCGTCGATCGCGGTGGGAACGCCACCGGTGAAGGTGATGACGACCTCGTCGGGGACCCCGGACAGGTCCGGCTCGGCGGTGTACTCGTACACGTCCTTGGTGGGGGCGTTCCAGATGTCCTCCAGGAAGCCGGTTTCCACCGCTCGCCCCCACAGGTTCTGGTCGATGGAGAACGGTGATCTCTTCGTCGTGGCGATGGGAAGCGAGCGCTGCTCTGCATAGGCGATCGCCTTCTCCCGGGTCCAGGCGTAGTCGCGAACCGGGGCGATGACGGTCAGCTCCGGGTCCATCGCGGCGATCCCCACCTCGAAGCGGACCTGGTCGTTGCCCTTGCCGGTGCAACCGTGGCTGACGGTGCCCGCGCCGAAGCGACGGGCGGCTGCCACAAGGTGCCGGGCGATCAACGGCCGGGACAGTGCCGAGACCAGCGGGTAGCGGTCCATATAGAGCGCGTTGGTCTGGATGGCCGGTACACAGAACTCGCCGGCGAACTCTTCGCGGGCATCGACCACGACCGCCTCGACCGCGCCACAGTCCAGCGCACGTTGACGGATGGTCTCCAGTTCCTCCCCACCCTGGCCGACGTCGATCGCCACGGCGACCACCTCGGCTCCGGTTTCGGCGGTGATCCAGCCGATGGCCACGGAGGTGTCCAGGCCACCGGAGTAGGCGAGGACGACGCGATCGGTCACAAGGGACTCCCAGCAGGTGTTGACGACAGGGTGGATTCCGAGCCGAGGGTCCCGGCGCCGCCGGGCTCGGACACGGAAGGTTGGGTGTCGGCGCCGGCGAGTGCCAGCAGCCGTCCGCACAGCGCGTCGGCGCCATCGGCAGTGGCTGAGACGGCCAGCACCGTGTCGTCACCAGCGATCGTTCCCAGCAGCCCGGCAACCGCGCCACGATCCAGTCCCGAGGCGAGGAAGTTGGCCGCACCCGGCGGGGTCCGCAGCACCACCAGGTTGCCCGAGGCCACCGCGGAGACGAGCAGTTCCGAGGCAAGTCGAGCCAGCCGGGCGCGGCTCTCGGCAACCGCTGTGCCCGGGCGCGGGGTCGGGTCACCGCCCTGCCCGGCGATCGCGTAGACCAGGGACCCGCCAGGCTCCCGGACCTTCACCGCGCCCAGCTCGTCCAGGTCGCGGGACAACGTGGCCTGGGTGACGGTGAGCCCGTCCGCCGCCAGTAGGTGGGACAGCTCGTGCTGGCTGCGAACGGTGCTGGTCTGCAGCAGTTCGGCGATCCGGGCGCGGCGGGCGCCCGGGGTCCTCAGGGTCGCCGCGCCCGCGGGTGTCGCCATCGCAGCGCCGGCCCGGCTCATCGGGATCGCTCCAACAAAAAGGTGAGCAGTGCTTTCTGGGCGTGCAGCCGATTCTCGGCCTGGTCCCAGATCGCCGTTTCCGGGTCATCGATGACCGCCGCCTCGATCTCCCGCCCACGGTAGGCCGGCAGGCAGTGCAGCACGATGGCACCGGGCGCGCCGGCCAGCAGCCCCCGCGTGACCGCGTACGGCGCGAACGCTGCCGCTGCCGACCCGTCGGAGTCGCAGCCGCCCATCGACACCCAGGTGTCGGTCGCGACGACGTCGGCACCGGCAACGCCATCGCCCGGATCTGCCACCCAGGCGACCGAACCCCCTGTGCCAGCAGCGATCCGGGCGGCGTCCTGCAGTACACCATCCTCCGGTGCTGCGCTTTCCGGAGCGACGATCCGCACATGCATCCCCGCGGTCGCACCGGCCAGCAGGTAGGAGGTGGCCATGTTGTTGGAGCCGTCACCGAGATAGCTGAGGCGCACACCGGCGGTCGCGCCCAGTCGTTCCCGGATCGTGAGCAGATCCGCGAGCAGTTGACACGGATGGGCGAAGTCGGACAGCGCGTTGACGACCGGGACACCGGCGTGGGCGGCCAGCTCTTCCAGTCCGGACTGGGCGTAGGTCCGCCAGACGATGGCGGCGCACTGTCGTCCCAGGACCCGCGCGATGTCGGCGATCGGTTCCCCGCGCCCGAACTGGGCAGCCGTGTCGTTGACGATGAGCGGGTAGCCGCCCAGCTCGCTGACGCCGGCAGCGAAGGACACCCGGGTGCGCAGCGACGGCTTGTCGAAGAGCACCGCAACAGTGCGGGGACCGGCCAGTGGCCGCGTGGCGAACCGGTCGGCCTTCATGGCGACGGCCAGGGCCAGGACGTCGGCCTGCTCGTCGGGACTGAGGTCGTCGTCGCGTAGCAGCGACCGGGCGCTCATCCCGACTCCTGCGTCTGCGCAGCGTCCAGGATGGGTGGCAGCGCGTCGAGGAACTCCCGCGCCTGGCCGGCGGTCAGGATCAGTGGCGGGGCCAGTCGCAGCGCATCGGGGCGGACGTCGTTGACGATGAACCCGGCCCGCAGCGCCGCATCGGCGACGGTGCGCGCCACCGGTCGGGTCAGATCGACCCCGATCAGCAACCCCGCCCCGCGTACCTGCCCGAGCAGCGGGTGCGCCATCGCCGCGATCCCATCAGCGAGCAGTGCTCCCACCGTGCGTGCGTTCTCCAGCAGGCCGTCGCGCTCGATCGCCGCGAAGACCGCCAACCCGGCAGCGGCAGCAACCGGATTGCCGCCGAAGGTCGTCCCGTGTTGACCGCGGCCGAGCAGCTGGCCCGCGGCACCCGTGGTCAGGCAGGCCCCGATCGGGATACCGGCCCCCAGTCCCTTGGCCAGGGTCACCACGTCCGGCACGATCCCGCTGTCGGTGTGGGCCAACCAGGCCCCCGTGCGACCCATCCCGCACTGCACCTCATCGAGCACCAGCAGGGCACCCCGCTCGGCGGTGATACGCCGCGCCGCCGCCAGGTACCCGGGCGGAGCGGGGATGACACCGGCCTCGCCCTGCACCGGCTCGAGCACCACCGCCGCGGTCGAGTCGGTCACGGCGTCCTGCAGCGCATCGATCTCTCCATAGGGGACAAAGTCCACCGGTCCCGGGAGCGGGGCGAACGGCTCCCGGTATGCGGGCTTACTGGTCAGTGCCAGCGCCCCCATCGTGCGGCCGTGGAAGGAGCCCGCCGCCGCGACCATGCGGGGTCGCCCGGTACGACGGGCCAGTTTGAAGGCCGCCTCGACGGCCTCGGCGCCGGAATTGGCGAAGAAGACGCGGTTCGGGACACCGTCGACCTCCGGCACGAGAGCGGCTATCCGCTCGGCCAGTGCGATCTGGGCCGGGCTGGCGAAGAAGTTCGAGACATGTCCCAGCGTGGTCAGCTGTGCCGTCACCGCGGCGATCAGCAGGGGGTGGGCGTGGCCGAGCGCGTTGACCGCGATCCCGGCCAGCAGGTCGGTGTACCGCCGGCCGTCGGCATCCCAGACGTGGACGCCCTCCCCGCGTACCAACACCCGCCGCGGGTCGCCGAAGGTGTCCATGACGGCCCCGCGGTAGCGGTGCAGCCAGTCCGCGCCCGCACCACCGACCGGCAGCACGGACTGGTCGGCCGTGCTTACCAGCGCGTTACCAGAGTCAAGTCCAGTGCTCACAGGGTCACCATCGTTCCGTTGCCCTCCGGGGTGAACAGTTCCAACAGCACGCTGTGCGCCACCCGGCCGTCGAGGATGCTGGCCGCCGCGACCCCGCCGCGCACCGCACGCAGACACGCCTCCATCTTGGGCGCCATTCCCGCCTGCAGGTCTGGGATCAGGCGGCCGAGGTCGTCGGCCGCGATCTCGCTGACGACTTCGGTCGACTCCGGCCAGTTCGCATACAGGCCGGGGACATCGGTCAGCACCACGAGTTTCGCCGCGCCGAGCGCGACCGCCAGGGCGGCGGCCGCCGAATCCGCATTGACGTTGAGCACCTGCCCGTCGCCGTCGGGGGCGACAGTGGACACGACCGGTATCCGGCCGGCGTCGATGAGGTCGAGCACGGCCTCCGGACGGACGTCCACCACCTCCCCGACCAGACCCAGGTCGACCGTGGTGCCAGCGACATCGGCGGTCCGTCGGGCCGCGGTGAACAGTCCGGCGTCCTCACCGGAGAGCCCGACCGCGAACGGCCCACGGCTGTTGAGCATCCCCACGATCTCGCGGCCGACCTGACCGACCAGCACCATCCGCACGACATCGATGCTCGCCTCGTCGGTGACCCGTAGACCGCCGCGGAACTCGGTCGGAATCCCCAACCGGGACAGCATTGCCGTGATCTGCGGGCCACCACCGTGCACCACCACGGGCCGCACCCCGGCGGTGCGCAGGAACACCATGTCGTCGGCGAATCCCTGCCGCAGGGTCTCATCCGACATCGCCGCTCCGCCGTACTTGACGACGACCACCTTGCCGGCGAAGCGCTGCAGCCACGGCAACGCCTCGACGAGGACAGCGGCCTTCGCCGTCGCAGTGGCCGCGTTGTCGTGGCGGGCCGACGCACTCACCGGAGCCGGAGCAGTGCTCATGTCGAGTACGCCGAGTTCTCGTGGACGTAGCCCGGCGTCAGGTCTGAAGTCCAGACGGTTGCGGTAGCCGGGCCCGCGTGCAGGTCCACCGAGATCTGGACCGCCCGTCCGGCGAAGCTGACCGTCGCTGGGTCGGCCGCCGGCGCACTGTCCCGGCAGAGGGTGACGCCGTTGAACCCGATGTCGAGGTGATCCGGCTCGAAGGCGGCACGGGTGGTCCCGACTGCCGCCAGCACCCTGCCCCAGTTGGGGTCTTCGCCGTAGACGGCGCACTTGAGCAGATTGCTGCGGGCGATCGCCCGGGCCACCTCGAGCGCGTCGTCCTCGTCCGCAGCACCGGACACCGTGACGGCGATGTCGTGGGCGGAGCCTTCGACGTCGGCTTGCAGCTGGCGCGCCAACTCGACGCACACCCGTGCGAGGACGGCACCGAACGCGCCGGCCTCGGGGCTGCGACCGGAGCCGCCGGAGGCCAACAGCAGCACCGTGTCGTTGGTCGACTGGCATCCGTCCCCGTCGAGGCGGTCGAAGCTGAGCCGGCTGGCCTCCCGCAGGGCGATCTCACAGGTCGCAGGGTCGACGTCGGCGTCGGTGGTGAGCACGACGAGCATGGTCGCCAGACCGGGGGCGAGCATGCCGGCGCCCTTGGCCATGCCGCCGACCAGCCAGCCGTCGCCGTCGACGACGGCCTGCTTGCGGATCGTGTCGGTGGTCCGAATCGCCTGCGCCGCATTGGCGCCCCCATCCCGGGACGCCGCCGCCACGGCAGCAGTTGCTCCATTGACGATGCGGTCGCGTGGCAGGGGGACACCGATCAGTCCGGTCGAGGCGACGGCGACCTCGAAGGCACCCACACCGATGGCGGCTGCCGCAGCCTCTGCCGTGGCGTGGGTGGTGCCAAAGCCTTCCGGACCGGTGAAGCAGTTCGCCCCACCGCTGTTGAGGACGACGGCCCGCAACCGGCCGTTGGAGAGCACCTGTCTGGTCCAGAGCACCGGGTTGGCCAGGCATCGGTTGGTCGTGAAAACCGCCGCGGCGCTGTCCCGGGGTCCGTCATTGATCACGACGGCGACGTCGGGGGCGCCGCTGTCCTTCAGCCCTGCCGTGACGCCGGCGGCCCGGAAGCCGCGTGCTGCTGTGACGCTCACGGCGCCAGTCCTGCCGTCGGCAGGCCCGTTGTCTCCGGCAAACCGAGAGCGATGTTCGCGCACTGGATCGCTGCTCCGGCAGTGCCCTTGACCAGATTGTCCAGCGCAGCCACTGCAACCAGCCGACCAGCGTGGGCATCGACAACCACTTGAACGACGCAGGTGTTCGCCCCCAGCGTCATCGCGGTGGAGGGCCAGATGCCCTCCGGGAGTAGTGCGACGAACGGTTCGTCGGCCCAGGCGGCGGCATAGGCGGATCGCGCGGCGCCGGTGTCCACGCCCCGGACCGCCGGTGCGCTCGCGGTGGCGAGGATGCCGCGCGGCATCGGCGCCAGCACCGGGGTGAAGCTGACCGTCACGGCAGCGTCGGTCAGCCCCGCCAGGTTCTGCTCGATCTCCGGGGTGTGGCGGTGCGAACCGCCGACGCCGTAGGCGCTGACCGCGTTCATCACCTCGGCGCCGTGCAGGTGCGCCTTCGGGGATCGCCCGGCACCGGAGGTCCCGCTGACCGCGGTCACCACGACGTCGGAGGTTCGGACCAGCCCGGCGGCCACCGCCGGGGCGAGCGCCAGGGTGGCGGCGCTCGGATAGCACCCGGGAACGGCGATCCGACGGGCACCCCGCAGCCGACTGCGGGCGCCGGGCAGTTCCGGGAGCCCGTAGGGCCAGCTGCCGGCGTGCGCGCCGCCGTAGAAGCGCGTCCAAGCGTCGGACTCGGTCAGGCGGAAGTCGGCCCCGCAGTCCACGACCAGGGTCTGCTCGCCCATTTCGGCCGCCAGCTGCGCGGAGTTGCCGTGTGGCAGGGCGAGGAACACCACGTCGTGACCGGCGAGCGCTTCGACGTCGGTGCTGGCCAGGACCCGATCGGCCAGGGCAGGCAGGTGCGGTTGCAGCTCGCCCAGTCGCCGCCCGGCCGAGCCGGCGCTCGTGATGGTCGCGATCTCGAACTCCGGATGGGTGGTCAGCAGGCGGAGCAGCTCGCCGCCGGCGTACCCGGAGGCGCCCGCAACGGCTGCTGTCAGTCCCATCTCATCCCCTGTCCGGCTTGAGCCCGACATCTGGTCGGTCCCGCGGTCGTCCGTTCGGTTCACCGCCGGGTCCGGCCACAGCGCCCGCCCGATCTCTATTCACTGTAGCGGATGACTATGCAGGCGCCCGGTCGGCCGTCGGGTCAGCTGCGCAGGTCTGCTCCCACCCGGGCCGCGGCCGCAGCGATAGCACCCGCGGTGGCCGTCCCGACCTCGGCGTCGGACAGCGTGTGATCCGGGGCACGCAACCCGAGCGCGTACGCGATGGAGCGCCGGCCTGGCCCGACCTGCGGCCCGGTGTAGACGTCGAAGATTCGCAGTGTCTCCAACCACGGCCCGGCGCCCTCCCGCACCGCTTCAGTCAACGCGGCGGCCGGGACGTCGTCGGCGATCACGAAGGCCAGATCGGCCCGGGCGATCGGGAACGGCGACGGAACGATCGGAGTCCGGTCCATCGGTGCCGCCGCGAACAGGGCATCCAGGTCGATCTCGGCGGCGACAGTCCGGGGTGGCAGTTCGAGATCCGCACACACCCGGGGGTGCAGTTCGCCGGCATGCCCGATCTCGACCGGTCCGGCCGAGAGCAGTGCGCACCTACCCGGGTGCCACGGCGGGTACTGCGCTGCCGCGGCGCTCAGCTGCACCCCGACGCCGGCGGCGGCGGTCCGGACCAGAGTGATGGCGTCTGAATGGTCGACGGGCCGGCCCGGCCCCCACCACCCGGCCGGTTCCCGCAACCCGGACAACACCAACCCCAGGTGGGTCGGCTGTGCCGGCAGTGCGGCCGAGAGACGTTCAATGGTCAGGTCATCGGGTCGGGCATCGACGGGCGGACGAGGCGCCGAGAGCGGTGCTCCACCAGCGGGTCCGATCACGACCGAGCCCAGATCAAACAGCGCGTACCCGCCAAGACCCCCGTCCGCGGCGCGCCCGATATTGCGGCGCAACACCGACAGCAGCCCGGGCAGCAGCGTGGTTCGCAGTAGCGGCTCGGTTCCGGCGATGGGGTTGGAAACCCGAACCACCCGGCGGCGCTGGTCCTCGGCGCCGATCCCCAATCCGTCCAGGGACCGCCCGGACAGGAACGGGTAGCTCGGGGACTCCACCAGACCGGCGCCGACGAGGGCGTCCACCACCCGGCGGCGTCGCCGGTGCGCCAGCGAGAGCCCACCGCCGATCGGCGCCCGCGGCTGTCGCGGAGCGATGCTCTCATACCCGATGACCCGGGCGACCTCCTCGACAAGATCGTAGGGATCGGTCAGATCCGGGCGCCACGGGGGCGGCGCGACGGTGACCGTCCCGGATGCACCGGACACCTCGCATCCGACCTGGCGTAGCGCCGCTGCCGCGGTGGTGGGGGCGACGTCGGTTCCCAGTACTCGGGCGGATAGCTCGAGGTCCAATGGGAATGCTGCCGGGAAGGAGGTCTCGGCGGGCGCGCCCACCGAGAACCCGTCCCGGCCGCCGGGTCCCTCGATGACGGCGCCGGCCAGCTGCGCAAGCAGATCGGCGACCCGGCGCGCCGCCCGCCTGGACAGGGTGGGATCCACCCCACGCTCGAAGCGCCGGGAAGCCTCGCTGCCCAGGCGGTGTCGGCGCGCGGTGCGGGCGATCGAGACGGGGTCGAAACCGGCCGACTCCAGCAGCAACCCGGTCGTGTGAGCGCTGATCTCGCTCCGCTCTCCTCCCATCACACCGGCCAGTCCGATCGGTCCGGTATCGTCGGCGATCACCAGATCGGCGGGGTCCAGTGCCCGGTCGGTGCCGTCCAGGGTGGTCAGCCGCTCCCCCACCGCCGCCGCCCGGATGACGACCGTTCCCGAGATCTGGTCCGCGTCGTAGGCATGGGTGGGCTGGCCGAGCTCCACGAGCACGTAGTTGGTGACGTCGACGATCAGGCTGACCGGGCGGAACCCGGCGGCCACCAGCCGGGACCGCAGCCACCCCGGGCTCGCAGCCGCACCGTCCACACCGCTGAGCCGGACCCCGGTCACCCGGGCGCAGCGCGGGTCAGCGATCGCGAACGGCGCCTGGCCGTCGGCCTGGTCACCGGGGTCCCGGGCATCTCGACCGGCCCCGTCGACGGGTTCGGCCAGCATGGGAGCCGGGTCGGTGTAAACCGCCCCCAACGCTCCGGCGATCTCCCGGGCCACCCCGCGCATCGACAGGCAGTACCCACGGTCGGGGGTGATGGCGAACTCCAACACCGTCTCGTCCAGGCCCAGCAGCTCAGCCGCCGGCGTCCCGGGCGCGGCCTCATCGAGGGTGCCGCCGGTCTGGTCCAGGCGCAGGATGCCGTCGTGCTCCGGTCCCAGGCCCAGCTCCCGGGCCGAGCAGATCATCCCGTCCGAGGTATGGCCGTAGGTCTTGCGAGCGGCGATCTCGAAGCCACCGGGGAGCACCGCTCCGGGCAGACTCACCACGACCAGAGCACCGGTCTCCGCATTCGGAGCACCACACACGATGCCGCGCGGCTCGTCCTGCCCGACGTCGACCGAACACCACCGGATCGTCTTGCCGTTGCGTTGCGGCTCGGCCTCGGCGGAGAGCACCCGTCCCACCACGATCGGGCCGCGCAGCTCGGCGCGGTGTATCGCCTCGATCTCCAGCCCGCGCGCCACAGCCAGCTCGGCGATGTCATCGGCGGACAGCGCCAGCGGGATCGCGACCAGCTCGCGCAGCCAGGACAGGGGAACGCGCATCGGGCAGAGGCTCCAGTCAGGTGGTGTGGTTCCTGCGGACGGGTGGTGGGGTCGGTCCGTGTGGTCGGGCCGGGAAACCGGGTCAGCCGGCGAGCGAGCGGGCGAAGCGGACGTCGGACTCGACGATGTCGTGCATATCGGCGATCCCGTGGCGGAACATCAGCGTCCGGTCGATTCCCATGCCGAACGCAAACCCGGTGAACACCTCCGGGTCCACGCCGCAGGCCCGCAGAACCCGCGGGTTGACCATCCCGCAGCCGCCCCACTCCACCCAGTGGGCGCCGCCACGGGCGTCCTCGAACCACACATCCATCTCCGCGCTGGGTTCGGTGAACGGGAAGTAGGACGGGCGCATCCGGGTCCGGGTGCCCGGACCGAGCATGGTGCGCGCGAAGTGGTCCAGGGTTCCGCGCAGGTCCGCGAAGGTGAGCCCCGTATCCACAGCCAGTCCCTCCACCTGATGGAAGACGGGCGTGTGGGTCGCATCCAGCGCGTCGGAGCGGAATACCCGCCCGGGCACCACCCGGTACAGCGGCGGCGGGTCGGCGAGCATCGCTCTGATCTGCACCGGCGAGGTCTGGGTCCGCAGCACGATCCCGGATTCGCCCGCCTGCCCGGGAGCATCCGCGGTCGGCGCGATGTAGAGGGTGTCCTGCAGGGTTCGGGTCGGGTGGTCCGGTCCGATATTGAGGGCGTCGAAGTTGAACCACTCGGCCTCGACCTCGGGCCCCTCGGCGACCGACCAGCCCATGGCGACGAAGGCGTCGGCGATCTCCTCCGAGAGCGCCGCCACCGGATGCCGGGCGCCGCGAACCCAGCCGGGCGCCCCGGGCAGGGTGACATCCACCCGTTCCTCGAGCAGGACTCGCGCGTCGCGCAGCGCCTCCAGCTCGGCCTGCCGGGTTGCCAGCGCAGCCCGGACAGCGGCCCGGGCGGCGCCGACCAGACGACCGGCGTCCTTGCGCTGCACGCCGGGCAACCGGCCGATCTCCCGGTTGGCCAGCGCCAGCGGAGACCCGTCCCCGTCGACAGCCCGACGCACCGCGACGAGCTCGTCCAGCTCGCTCGCGGCGGCAAGCGCGGCCAGCGCCTGGTCGCGGGCAGCCTCGACCGCGGGGCCGTCGGTCGGGTCGGGTTGGGTGTCACTGCTCATCGGGTCCGGGTCGTCCTTTGTCCTGGGCGTTCCCGCTCCCCCGGCGGGCGACCCGAGTCTAGGAAGTCGCAGCGGCACGGCGCCGGGGCTCGTCGCTCGTGGCTTGTCGACCCGACACCTGCACCCGGAATCGCGTTGAGTGGAGTCCCAGGTCCGCCCAGCGGACCTGGGACTTCACTCAACGGGTCCGGCGTCAACCGGTCTGACGTGCCCGGGCGTGCAGCAGCTCCGCCAACGTGCGGGTCGGCGGGCCACCCAGCTGGGCTGCCTGGGTGGCGCAGCTGAACCCGTCAGCCAGCACCGTGGCCGGCGCCCGCCCGGCCTGCTCCCCGGATGTTCCCGGGTCGCTGACCCCGGCGGCGGCGGCATGCATGCGTGGCAGCCAGGTCTGCTCGGCGATCTGGCGGGACAGCGTGGCGTGCTCGCCGGCGGTGAACCCGAACGACCCGGCCAGCCCGCAGCAGCCGGCGTCGAGGACCTCCACCTCGTAGCCGGCCCGCTCCAGCACCGCTCGGTCTGCCCTAGTTCCCACCACCGCGCGGCTCTGGCAGTGCGGATGCACGACCACCCGTCCGGCCGGTGCCGACGTCGGCGGGGGCTCCCAGCCGATCGCCTCCAGATGCTCGGCCAGGCTGCGGGTCAGCCCGGCCAGCCGGACCGCGCGGGGGTCGTTGCGCAGCAGCTGCGGCAGTTCGTCGCGAAAGGCCGCCAGACAGCTGGGCTCCGGCACCACGACCGGGATCCCCCGGCTGGTCCACGGGTCCAGCACCTCGACCAGGCGGGTCAACCAGCGTCGGGCCAGCTGCAGCATCCCCTGGTCGTAGAGCGGCCGACCGCAGCACGCCCACTGCGTCGGCACCGCCACCGTCTCCCCCGCGGCCTCCAGGACCCGGACCGTTGCGACACCGTGCTGCGGGGACCAGGCGTCGGTGAAGGTGTCCGGCCAGACGACCACGGTGGCACCGGTGAGCTCTGCTCTCGACCGGGCACCGGATGTGCGACGCAGGGGGCGGGCGGCGAATCGCGGGGTCGGACGGTCCCGCGTCACACCGGCCGCCCATCGCACCACGTCAGCCAGGGCGGGCGTGGAGAGCACCGCATTGGCCAGTGCGGGAACAGTTGTGGCGATCCGTGCCGCCACGGGGATCAGGCCGAGCGCGTAGGCGACCCGCGGGCGCAGCCGTCCGGCGTAGTGGTGGGCCAGGAACTCCGCCTTGTAGGTGGCCATGTCGACGTGGGTCGGGCAGTCGGTCTGGCAGCCCTTACACGACAGGCACAGGTCGAGAGCATCGCGCACATCCTCGTTGCGCCAGTCGGCCGGGGTGGTCTCACCCTGGAACATCTCGACCAGCAGCTTGGCCCGGCCCCGGGTGCTGTGCCGTTCGTCGCGGGTGACCCGGTAGGAGGGGCACATCACCCCGGTGTCATCTCGCCGGCACCGCCCGACCCCGACGCAGCGTTCGGCGGCCCGCTGCAGGCTGCCCCCGTCCGCGGCGTAGGAGAAGAAGCGCTGCCCGGACAGCAGATCCGTGCGGTACTGCGGCCCGTAGCGCAGGTTCGTGTCCAGCGGGAAAGGGTCGATCAGCTTGCCGGGATTCATCCGGTTCCCCGGATCCCAGAGCGCCTTGAACTGGGCGAACGCCTCGACCAGCTCCGGGCCGAACATCACCGGCCACAGCTCGGCGCGGCCCTGACCGTCCCCGTGCTCACCGGACAGCGACCCGCCCATCGACACACAGATCCGGGCGGCGCGTTCGATGAACTGCCGATAGTCCGCCAGCCCCGCCGGGGAGTGCAGGTCGAAGGGATTGCGCGTGTGCACACATCCCTGACCGAAGTGGCCGTACCAGGCCCCGGTGTATCCGTACTCCCCCCAGAGAGCAGTGATCGCACGAAGGTACTCACCGAGCCGTTCCGGCGGCACGCCCGCGTCCTCCCAGCCCTCGTGATTGTGCGGACGACCGGGTGGGATCGCCGTTGCGCCAAGCCCGGACTCGCGGATCGCCCACACCCGACGCTGCGACGGTGGGTCGTCGTAGCGGGCATGGCTGACCCCGGTCGGGAGATCGGCGATGAATGCCGCGGTCTGCGCATCGGCAAGCGACGGATCGTCGTCCCCCAGTTCGGCGATCAACCAGCCGCGCCCCGCGGGCAGCAGCGGCAGACTCGCGAGGTTGAGCTCGGCGGCGCGCATATGCCCGACGAGGGCATCGTCGAGGCCCTCCAGTCCCAGCAGCGGATGACCGAGCAGTGACGGGACCGCATCGGCGGCCGCGAAGATGTCCGGGTAGCCGAGCACGACCATCCGCCGATAGCGGGGACTGCGGCTGAGGCGAACGGTGATCTCGGTGACGACGGCACAGGTGCTCTCGGTTCCGACGAGTGCTCTCGCAGTGTTCCATCCCCGGTGCGGGGTCAGCTCGTCCAGGTTGTAGCCGCTGACCCGACGGGGGATGTCCGGGAACCGTTCGGCCACCAGGTCGGCGTACCGGCGTCCCAGTTCCCGCATCCCCGAGTGGATCCGCGCCGTCTCGCCCCCGATCGCGGTCAGTCGCAGGTATTCGGCGTCGTCAACCGGTCCCAGGTCCAGAACCGTGCCGGCGTAGGTGACCACGCGCAGGCGTTCGACGTTGTCCACCGTCTTGCCGGCATAGAGAGCATGGGTCCCACAACTGTTGTTGCCGACCATCCCACCCAGCGTGCACCAGGCGTGGGTGGCGGGATCGGGACCAAACGTCAACCCGTGCTGCTCGGCGGCGGCCCGCAGGTCGTCCAGCACGATGCCCGGTTGCACCCGCGCGGTGCGCGCCACCGGGTCGAGGTCGAGGATCGCCGTCATGTGCCGGGAGAAGTCGAGGACTACCGCGACGTTGGCGGTCTGACCGGCCAGCGACGTGCCGCCGCCCCGGGAGACCACCGGCGCGTCGTGAGCCCGCGCCACCGCCAGGGCAGCTACCACGTCGGCTTCGTCGCGGGGAAACACGACGCCGAGGGGGACCTGCCGGTAATTCGAGCTGTCGGTGGAGTAGACGCCCCGGGTCCAGCCGTCGAAGGCGACCTCCCCCCGGACCGCCGCGGCCAGGGCGGCACCGAGCAGGATCCGGTCCGATTCCCCGAGTCCGGACCGGTCCAGCATCGCCCCGGCTGCCGGTCCGGGCTGGGCTGGCGGGACGGACCGCGTCTCGGTGGAGGTCATCACGACATTGTCCCCGGCGACGACCGGATGGTCGGTGTCGACCCCGGATACCCCCGACGCGGAGGAAGGCGGGCGAGTCTGGGCGGTGGGGCGGACGCGGACGGCGAGGTCTGGGCGGTGGGCGCCCTCACCTTCGTTGCCGCTCGGCCAGATTGTCGCCGGCGCGCCAACGTTGTTGCCGGAGCGCCCAGATTGTTGCCGGCGGGGCGGCGACAAAGAAGGCGCGGCGGCAACAAGGTCCGGCAGAGCCGGACGGGACGGCGACAAACTCGGGCAGCGGGCGGCGGGACGGCGACAAGGTCGACCGAAGGCCGGCGGGGCGGCGACAAGGTCGAGCGGGCTCGGACGACACACCCGGGGCTACCGATGGGCGGCGGCGGACGCGTAGAGGCACAACACGGCCGCGGCGGCCAGGTTCAGGCTTTCCGCCCGCCCGTAGAGCGGGATCCGGACGACCGCGTCGGCCAACGCCAGCTGCTCGGCGGACAGCCCGGCCGCCTCCTGCCCGAACAGCCACAGCGTCGGCCGTTGCAGGCGAAGGCCCGGGTCCCCCAGGGTCACAGCGCCTCCGCCGTCGGCTCCCAGCACCTGGATGCCGGCCCGACGCGCGGCGGCTACCCCGGCGCTCACCGAGGCTCCGGTCAGCACCGGAAGGTGGAACAGACTGCCGGCGCTGGCCCGTACGCACTTGCCGTTATGAGGGTCGACCGAAGCACCGAGCAGTGCAACGGCGTCGGCGCCGGCGGCATCGGCGCACCGGATCACCGTCCCGGCGTTGCCCGGGTCGCGGACCTCGCACAGCCCGGCGACCAGACGCGGGGCATCGGACCACACCTGTGCCGGGTCCGGGTCCAGCAGCCGGGCAATCGCCAGCAGGCCCTGACTATGCACCGTTTCCGCGACTGACGCGAGCGCATCCGGGTCGACCTCGTGCCAGGCGATCCCAGCTGTCCCGGCGGCCAACTTCACGTCGGGATGGCGCAGCCCAGCCTGCGGGGTTGCCAGGATCTCCGTCACCCGCCCGGGCTGGGCCACGGCCTCCCGGACAGCCTGGGGGCCCTCGACCAGGAAAACCCCGCGGCGCTCCCGGACCGCCTTCGACGACAAAGCCCGGGCCCGCGTGATGCGCGGGTCCCGGGCCTTGTCACTGCCTCGGACCCCCGTCAGGCGACGGCCTCGTTCGCGCCGGCCAGCGCGCTCTTGGCCACCACGACCAGCCGAGCGAATGCCGCCTCGTCGCGCACGGCGATGTCGGCGAGCATCTTGCGGTCCAGGTCGACACCGGCCACCTTCAGGCCCTGGATAAACCGGTTATAGGTCATGTCCTGCGCCCGCGCGGCGGCGTTGATCCGCACGATCCACAGCTTGCGGAAGTCACCCTTGCGGGCCTTGCGGTCCCGATAGGCGTAGACCATGGAGTGGGTGACCTGCTCCTTGGCCTTGCGGTAGAGCCGAGACCGCTGCCCGCGGTAGCCGCTGGCGCGTTCGAGGGTGACGACTCTCTTCTTCTGGGCGTTGGTCGCCCGCTTGACGCGTGCCACGTTCGTGCTCCTCAGAGGTGGTTTCCGGTGCGGTGGGCGGGTCGGCTGCCATCGGCGCCCGCGTCGTCAACGCCGCCTTGTCAGCGGCCGAGCAGTCGCTTCATCCGCTTGGTGTCCGCCGCCGAGGTGGCGACTTCACCGGCCAGTCGACGGGTCCGGGTCGACGGCTTGTACTCTAGGAGGTGGTTGCGATTGGCCTGCAGCCGCATCAGCTTCCCGGTGCCGGTGATCTTGAATCGCTTCTTGGCACCGGAGTGCGTCTTCATCTTCGGCATGAGGTGTCCTCTTGTTGGCGGAAATGGTGACTGGCCGGATTGGCTCGGGCTCAGTCCGATTCGTCCGGCGACGCTGCCGGAGCCGACGGTTGCGGCGACGGCCGTGCAGCTCCTGACCCGGCGCTCCCCGGTGTCGGGGAACCGGGCGTCGGGCGCGACCCCGGGCTGGGACGGGCGCCCGAACTCGGACGCGCCGCCGGTGTTGGCCGCGGACCGGTTCCTGGGCGGGCCGGTGTCGGACGCGGAACGGCTCCCGGGCGCCCGGGCGTCGCGGAATCAGCGGCGGACGGCGACGGGCGGGCGCCAGGCCCGGGGGCCGGCTTCGGGGCGGGCCCATCCGGTCGTGACGTCGCGGGTCGCGAACTGGCCGGTCGTGGGGCCCCTGACGGTCCGGAGCCGTCCGATCCCACTCCGCTGGCGCCGTACCGCGACGGCGCAGAGGGTCGCGTGGTGCCGGACGGTGCGGGTCGGCTGGGACGGCTGGACGGGCCGCTCACCGGCCCGCGCGAGGAGCTGGAGTAGCGGGTTGCCGACTCACTGGAACCGTTCGTGTCAGGACGCGACACAGGTGCTGGGCGAGCGGGGCGCGTCGGGAACACGACGCTGGCGCCCGGTCCGTCCGGGTCGGGTCCGGGCAGTCCGCCGGAGCTCGGGTCGTCGGGCTCGGTGTCGGTGGGCCGGGCACTGGACGGTTCGGCCACGCCGGCCTGCACAGCTGTCTCGGCCTCGGCGACCGGAACCGCCGAGGCGGCCCCGGCCCGATCGGCAGCCGCCGTCTCGGCGACATCGCGTTCGACATCGCGGACGGCGTTGCGTTCGGCGCGGACCCGGTCCCGCTCGGCCTTCGCGTCGGTCTTCTTCCGCGTCGGGCCCAACACCATGATCATGTTCCGCCCGTCCTGCTTGGGCGAGGACTCCACGGTGCCGAGATCAGCGACGTCGGTGGCCAGCCGCTGCAGCAGCCGGAATCCCAGCTCCGGGCGCGACTGTTCGCGACCGCGGAACATGATCGTCACCTTGACCTTGTCGCCATCGTGCAGGAACCGCTCGACGTTGCGCTTCTTGGTGTCGTAGTCGTGGGTGTCGATCTTGGGGCGGAACTTCTGTTCCTTCAGGATGACGTTGGTCTGGTTGCGCCGGGTCTCGCGGGCCTTCATCGCCGACTCGTACTTGAACTTCCCGTAGTCCATGAGTCGTGCGACGGGCGGGCGGGCGGTGGCCGCAACCTCGACCAGGTCCAGCTCGGACTCGGCGGCGAGTCGGAGCGCATCCTCGATCCGGACGATGCCGACCTGTTCCCCGTTGGGGCCCACGAGCCGGACCTCGGGGACGTGGATACGATCGTTGACGCGGGGTTCTGCGGAGATGTGGTCCTCCTCGTAGGCCTGACAGGGCTCGTCACGAGGGCGGCGAGGACGCCGACGCCGGCCGCATGCGCAACGCTGCAGCCGGACATCCGGCGTCGACCCGGACCAGGAACGGGAGCGCGGGTGGGAGTCGCCCCCACTTGTGACGCCGACGAACACCGGTGAACCGGGGCACGTCGTGGAACAGTGCCAGGCTACACGGCGTGATGTCGCCTGACGAGTCTCCTGCGTCGCCCGATGGGCCAACGGCCCGTGACATTGCCGACGTCCCGGCGGTGGAAATTGTCGGGACGGCCGCCGTCCACCTGATGAGCGCGGCGGCGGTGCAGCTCGGGCTCGCCGAGGATCTGCCCGGGCACCGCGATCTCGACGAGGCGCGAACCCTCATCGAGTCCCTCGCCGGCCTGGTGACGGCGGCGGCACCCTCACTTGGTCATCACCATGCGGCTCCGCTGCGCGACGGCCTGCGAACCCTGCAGCTCGCCTTCCGCGAGGCGAGCCCGATCCCGGACGAGCCCGGGCAGGGCCCTGGAGAACGCCTCACCGGCGCGGTGAGCGCTCCGGTCCGGCCACTTCACTGAGGTCGACCGATCCGCTGATCTCGGCGACGCCGTCGGCGAGATCAGCGTCGGCAAGGTTATTCGGCCCGGGTTACCCGGTGTTGGCGACAATCAGATCGGCCAGCTGCTCGGCGTGCCGGCGCGAGCGCGGACCGTCGGAGGTCTGAATGCCCATCACGCCGACCTGCTGCTCCCCCGCCAGCAGCAGCATCGGCCACGGATCGTCCGGGCGGTAGCGCAAGCCGCGGATCCGATCCCAGCGGACCCGGCGAACCCGGAACACGTTGACCAGCACCAGCCCGTCGGCGGTCGCGGTGACCCGACACAGCGAGAACCCGAGCAGCGTGGCCACCGCCAGCCCCAGACACGCCGCCACCGTCAGCCGTTGCGGCCAACTGAACGCCCGGGAGGCGTCGGGCGGGAGCATCAGCCATCCGAAGGCCGCGCCCCCGCTGACCACAACAGCGATCACCGCCGGAACGATCGCCGAGCGACACAGCCGCCACGTCCGGGGCAACTGCACCGACCCCGCGGCGGCCCGCGCCGCACCCACCGGGCCAGTGCTCACATTCGCGCGGCGTGCACGTTGGTCACCAGGATTGCCCGCGCCCCGACCCGGTACAGCTCGTCCATCACGCGGTGGTGGTCCGAACGCGGGACCAGGGCGCGCACCGCGACCCATCCCGGACGGGCCAGCGGACTGACCGTCGGCGACTCCATGCCCGGTGTCAGCGCGCACGCCGCCTGCTGGTGCTCGGCCGGCACGTCGTAGTCGATCATCACGTAGCGGCGGGCTATCAGGACGCCCTGCAACCGACGGAGCAGCACGCCACTGAGGTCCGGTCCGTCCGGACCGTCGGCGGCCGCTGGTAGGGCGGCGCCGTGACGCGCGATCAGCACCGCCTGCGAGTGCAGGATCGGCGCGCCGAAGACCGCCAGTCCCGCGGCCCGCAACGTGGTGCCGGTCTGGACGACGTCGGCGATGACGTCGGCCACACCCAGCTGCACCGAACTCTCGACAGCACCGTCCAGGCGCACCACCGCAGCGTCCACCCCGGCGGCCGCCAGATGATCACCGACCAGTCCCGGGTAGCTGGTGGCGATCCGCCGCCCAGCCAATCCCGACAGTCCCGGACCGACCGCGGCCACCACCTCCGGGCGGGCGGCGAACCGGAACGTTGACGGCGCAAATCCGAGTTCGAGCACCTCCCGGGCGTCGGCGCCGGAATCCAGGAGCAGGTCCCGGCCGGTGATGCCCAGGTCGAGGGTGCCGGATCCGACGTAGACGGCGATGTCACGCGGGCGCAGGAAATAGAACCGCACGCCGTTGTCCGGGTCGTCCAGCACCAGGTCCCGGGTGTCGTGGCGCTGCCGGTAGCCGGCCTCGCGCAGCATCGCCGCAGACGGGTCTGCAAGCGAGCCCTTATTCGGCACGGCGACGCGCAGTTCCGGGCGGGGTGGCGGGTCAGCGGTCACGGACGACTAGTCAATACCAGGCCGGCGGCACGGGATGCGACACCCGGCGAGACCGGCCCGGCCCGGTTCCAGACGAGCCGGGTCCGCAGGTGCGCTCAGAGTTCGGCGTAGACCTGCTCCAGGCCGATCCCGCGCGCGATCAGCAGTACCTGCAGGTGATAGAGCAGTTGCGAGACCTCGGCCGCAGTGCGCTCGGGCGACTCGTGCTCGGCGGCCATCCACACCTCGGCGGCCTCCTCGACGATCTTCTTGCCGATCGCATGGACGCCGGCGTCGAGCTCGGTCACGGTCCGCGAGCCGGCCGGTCGGTCGGCGGCCCTACGCGTCAACTCCCCGAACAGCTCATCGAAGGTGTGCACGGCAGCCCACCCTAGGGTCGGCCTAGCGTGGACCGGACAGTCACCGCCGCTGAAACATCTACGTCCCAACCGCGGAGGAGTCAGACCCGTGTCCGACCGGCCAAGCGTTCGAGCCCTGCTGCTGGAATCGGTTCACCCCGGTGCTGCCGTGCTGTTGCGGTCCGCCGGCTGGCAGGTGGCCACCGCCGACCGGGCGTTGGAGGGCGATGCTCTCGTAGCGGCACTGGACGGTATCGAGGTGCTCGGGATCCGGTCCAAGACCCAACTCGACGTCGACGTACTCGCCGCAGCGCCACAGCTACGGGCCGTCGGCGCGTTTTGCATCGGGACCAACCAGATCGACCTCGACGCCGCCGGTGAGCGCGGGATCGCCGTCTTCAATGCTCCCTACTCCAACACCCGCTCCGTCGTCGAACTCGCGATCGCTGAGATCATCGCTCTCACTCGGCGGTTGACCGTCCACGACCGGGGCATGCATGCCGGTGCCTGGGACAAGTCCGCGACCGGCAGCCACGAGGTCCGCGGCCGCCGCCTGGGCATCGTCGGCTACGGCAACATCGGCACCCAGCTCTCGGTGGTAGCCGAGGCGCTCGGGCTACGGGTCGGGTTCTTCGACACCGCGGACCGGCTCGCGCTGGGCAATGCGCGTCGCTTCGACACCCTCGACGATCTGCTCGGCTGGGCCGACATCGTCACCCTGCACGTCGACGGTCGGCCCGGGAACCGTGACTTCTTCGGTGCCGAGCAGTTCGCGGCGATGCGCCCCGGCGCCATATTCCTCAACCTCTCCAGGGGATTCGTCGTCGACCACGGCGCGCTGCGGGACCGGGTTCGGTCCGGGGCCCTTGCCGGGGCGGCGATCGACGTCTTTCCCGCCGAGCCGGCCGGACGCGGTGACCAGTTCAGCTCGGTACTGCAGGGACTGGACAATGTCATCCTTACCCCGCATGTCGGTGGTTCCACCGAGGAGGCGCAGCAGGACATCGGCGGCTTCGTCGCGGCCAAGCTGCGCGACTACCTGGCCGTCGGGACGACATCGCTGTCGGTCAACCTGCCCCAGCTGAGCCTGACCCCGCGCGACTCAGCCCACCGGATCGCCCACCTGCACCACAACGTGCCCGGCGTGATCGCCTCACTTAACCAGGTGCTCGCCGGGCTCGGGGTCAACATCGAGGGGCAGTATCTGGCCACCCGGGGGCAGCTCGGCTACGCAATCACCGACATCGCGGGTGAGTTCGACGAGGCAGTGCTGGCCAAACTGCGCGAACTGGACGCCACCATCGACGTGCGGGCGGTCGGCTGATCGCCGGCTGCGGCCATCGGCAGCGGCTGTGTCGGGTGCTCTCGCCACGCGGGCAACAGCGGTCCCCCGGACGGCTACGTCGGGTGCTCTCAGTCTGCGAGAGCGTCGCTCGCCAGCGATCGGAGCCGAGCGACCTGCGCAGCGGGCTCGGCAGCGCCGAAAACTGCGGATCCCGCCACGAACGTGTCGGCACCGGCTCGGGCGCAGCGGCCCACGGTCTGCTCCGAGATGCCGCCGTCGACCTGGATGCGCAGCTCCAGGTCGTCCCGGTCGGCCAGCTGTCGGGCGGCGGCGATCTTAGCTAGACACATCTCCAGGAATCCCTGCCCGCCAAACCCGGGTTCGACGGTCATGACCAGCAGCATGTCCAGCTCCGGGAGCAGACCGACCACCGAATCGACCGACGTCCCGGGATTGATCGCCATGCCCACGCGGACCCCGGCCGCCCGCAGGTCACGCGCCAGCTTGACCGGGGCAGCGGCTGCCTCCACGTGGAAGGTCACCCCGTCCGCGCCGGCCTCGGCATAGCCGACGGCCCAGCGATCCGGCTCGGCGATCATCAGATGGCAGTCCAGTCGCAGATCCGTGGCCGCCCGCAGCGATCGGACCACCGGCGTCCCGATCGTGAGGTTCGGGACGAAGTGAGCGTCCATCACGTCCACGTGCAGCCAGTCCGCCCCGGCCACCGAGGCCGCCGCCTCGGCCAGCCGCGCGAAGTCGGCGGACAGGATGCTCGGGGAGATCTCGATGCTCACCCGGCGAGCCTGCCATCCGGCGGGCTCGGCCCGCACCGGCGGGGCGCTGCGCAGCCAGGGCCGGTCCGCGCTGACCCGAATCGCAACCCCTAACCGTCCGGAAGGCGAACTGGTCCCAGCCGGATGAAGTTCCGGGGCTGACCCACCGAGGCTTAGGTCGCTCCCCGTACCGGCCCCGTCAGTCGCTCAACCGCTTGCGGGCCGTACGTACCTGATCAGCGATGGCCACGGCCCCGTCGTTGTGTGCCAGCGTGCCCGCCTCGTCGAGCAGTGTCGCCGCGTCGCCGGCGCGCCCCTGCCCCAGGGCGATGTACGAAAGCCCAACCAGATTGGCCGCGACACTCGCGCTGAAGCCGAGCCTGCGGCGTACTCGGGTGGACTGTTCCAGCAGCTCGCGGGCACTGTCCAGGTTGCCCGCCATGTGCTCGGCGATGCCCAGGTGACGGAGCACGTAGGACAGGGTCAATCGGTCACCGACCAGGGTCGCCAGCTCCGCAGACCTGGTGAGCAGGGGCGCCGCGGTTGCGTTGTCCTCGCGGAGAACCTGGTGGAAGATCCCCATCCACAGCAGGGCTTCGGCCTCCCCCCGCTGGTCGCCGTTCCGCCGGCACAGGCTCGCGGAGAGTTCGAACAGCGCCAGCTCATCGCCGCCGCCGCAGGCTCCCGCCGGTCCCCCACGGCGATCGGCGAGGTGTCGCCCGTGCACGACCCGGCCTCGTGCGAGCGACAGTTCGGCCTCGACCGAGTCCAGGGCGCTGTCCGCGCGATCCAGGGCAGTCGTGTCGCCGTCGAAGACGGCCCGTTCGTACAGCAGCCGCGCCGCCTCGATCCGGTCCCGCTCGTCCATGGCCACCTCTACTCGCCTGGTCGGGCACCTTCTGGGCGCCAGGTTGGTGTCGGTCCAATCGCAGCTCCGTGGCCGCCCGCAGCGATCGGACCACCGGCGTCCCGATCGTGAGGTTCGGGACGAAATGGGCGTCCATCACGTCCACGTGCAGCCAGTCCGCCCCGGCCACCGAGGCTGCTTCGTCGGCCAGTCGGGCGAAGTCGGCGGACAGAATGCTCGGGGAGATCTCGATGTTCACCCGACGAGCCTGCCATCCGGCGGGCTCGGCTCGCACCGGCGGGGCGCCGCACTGCCCTGGCCAACGGGTCGCTGCGCTGCCGGGCCGGCGTCCCTGACGCAGCGCCCGGTGCTGAGCAGACACTTGACATCCGTCGTCCACCCGTGCGACCCTGCGCCACCTTGTGGGCGACTTAATCGTCTGTTGGTAGCCGGCCATTAGCCGCGGCGGCCTGCTCAGCGAACTGCTCCCGCGACACCCCACGAACCGGTCACGCTTCGCGACCGCCGCGGCGGCCTGCTCAGCGAACTGCTCCCCCACCCGGTCCCGGCCCACGAAGTCCGGGGTCCCCCGCCGGGCGATGCCCACCGTCCGGGTCTCCCCCGACCACGGGAACACCTCGCCGAACAACCGCTCATGGATCGCCCGCAGATGCGCCAGGTCGAAACTCTGCGCCACCGGGCGCTCAGCCAGCTGCAGGGACCGGACGAACACGAAGTCGCTCTCGGCCGCGGCCAACGCGTTCGGCATCTCCGCCCCGACCAGATTCCGCAACGTCAGGCCCATTTTCGGGTGCAGGTACCCCCGCCACCGCGCACCCGGATCCGGATCCACATCGACATGCCACGGCTGATACGCCCGGGTGAACGCCTCCGGGGCCACCGCCCACCGCTCCACCACAAAACGGCCCGGAACCTCCGCGGCGCGCAGCTGGTCCTGCTCGACTCGGACCCCGACGGCGACCCCACCCGGACACGCCGCCCGCCGCGCCGACAGCGTCACCTCATCCGAGGGAGCCGGCGGGAACGCCCGCGCCCGCATCACCCTGGCCGCGTCCTCCCGGCCACCGGCAAGAACAGCTCCCGCTCAACCACCCGACGGCGGAAACCCCTGCGACCCGGCAACCCGGCGGCGCACCCGCTCCAGCAGGTCCTCCGAGCTCAACTCACCAGCCATATACCGGACCGCGTCCGCCTCCGCGGCCTCACTGACCCGGCCGCCCTCCATCTCGATCGAATGCCGGGCATCGTCCACCTCCCCCTGACGACTCCGCCGCTCCCCTGCCGAAACCCGGCCACCGTCACCCACCACCCCACTCGACGACACCGACCGCCCATCCTCTAACCCTCAACCGACGGCCAACCGAGACTGTCAACACCTCGGGGGCGTTCCAGCTCGGTCGTCGCCACCACCACGGCCACCGAGCTTGTCCGCCGCGGCCCGCGCTGCGCCACCAGGTCCAGCGCCCTGCGCGCCACCGACCACTGCCCCACCCGTCGAACACCGGGCCGGACCAACACCGGACCCGACCGGTTACGTCGACGGCCCGAGCCACGGCGGCAGCCCGAGTGCTGCGGCAGCAACCCGGGCCAGCCGTGCTCGGCCGCGGCCGCCGCGTACCAATCCCGCTGGCCCGGGTCGCTGACCTTGTCCAGCAGAACGGTCGGGTGACCCCTGGGCAACTGCGCAACAACCTTTTGCGCGATTCCTCCGGGGTAGGTCGCCGCGACAGTCCGCATATACACGAGGTTCCGCGGGAGTCCGTCCCGTACCCGACCTCGGTCAGGAGATACCCAGCAACCGGGCACCCACACAGACCATCAGCACTCGCTAACCCGGTCGGATTCTGTCCCGACCTCAGGTCGTGCGCGCCAGGCGAATCGGGCGTGCCGTGGGTTCTGCGGCACAATTCACCGGAGCCAGGTTGGTCTGTGGGACTGGAGCACTGTCCATGGCTGTCGCTGCGCTGGTCGTCTCCGTTCTTGCCCTGCTCGTTGCGGTCGCCGGAACGTTGGTCGCCCTGAGACAGGCGAGCGCGGCTGACCGGTCCGCGAGCGCAGCCCAACGTTCGGCCGAACTGGCCGACCGGTCTGCGACCGCCGCCGAGGAGTCGGCTCGGGCAGCCGCTGCCAGCGATGCCAGGGACGCGGATCGACGTGCCGACGAGCTCGCCGAACGCGAGGCCGAACCCCGACGGCGCATCGTGAACCTCCGAGCATCAGTCGACCTAGCGATGGACAGCCGGTACCGCGACGCGGCATTTCTACCCGGCTGGAGGTCGCTTCCGGGCGGAGACGCGACGATCGAGATCACCAACCCCGGCGACGAACCCCTCGTCGTCGACCGTCTTCGCCTGGTTTGCGTTCAAGGCGACGGGCCGGTATCTGAGAACTACTCCGACACCCCGGGCCGAACGGTGCTGCCGGTCAGACCCTGAGCCGCCACCTGTCCGACGTGACGGTCTGGGCGCGGATCACCGATTCCGGCGCGACCGAGTTGGCCGAAAGCTTCGTTGAGATGGACGTCACGGACACCGCCGGCCGCCGCTGGTCCCGGGACCGCGCCGGCCAGGTGACCCTGATCGGCCCAGCGCCGTGATCGGCCGGTCCTACGGAGACCCGCGTGGGGCGGTTAGGTCCAGCCCGAAGTGCTTGGCCGGGCCCTCGGGCAGGTGCTCGAGTTCCCCGGAGATCCGCCGGATCCAGGAGATGCCCGCCGCGTCAGTGAACGCCAGCTCCACGCCAAGCTGAACGTGCATCCCGCCGGCGGTCCATGGCACCCCGATCACGTGACGACCCGGCGGGCCAATCCCGAGTAACCGGTAGGGGGGACTATCAGGATCGCCGCCGCGCACCAGCTCCTCGGCCGTCGCCGGCGACCGGCCGAGCTCGGCCACCAAGAAGACCGCCGCCCCGTAGATCACTTTTGCGGAGTCGTTGGCGAGGGTGACAACGACCTCGCCGTCGGACAGTTCAAGGCTGTCCTCGCCGGTAGCGCCCGGCCAGCCCGACACCATCTCCGCCTGGGCCTGCCTGTCGCGCCGGCGCGCCGCGCTCCGATCCCGCAGGAGAAGTCCGAACTGGACCACCGCGACCACCGCAGTGATCAATCCACCACCGGCCACCGCGGCAGCGACCCACGACGCGCTCACCCGGGTCCCTCAGCCGACCGACCGAGTTACCACAGATGGGCTGATCGTGACTGCTGCCGGCGATTTCGCCATCAGCCGTCGCCCTCGCCGTTGGACGTGGTCAGCGTCGAGGTGTCCAGGGCGGCGGCGATCCGCTCCGCGGGTGGGAGCACCGCCCTGGTCTCCGCTGGTAGCGACGCCCAGTCAGCGACGGCGACGGGTGCGGAGCTGGCGGACAGCGCGTAGCGGACGAGCTGGTCGCTGCGCCCGGCGACCAGCAGGAGCCCAACGGTCGGGGCGTGGTGCGCCTCGGGCCGGCGCAGCTGGTCCTCCACGACCGCGACGTACACCCCGAGCTGCCCAACATCCCCCGGTCCAAGCCGGCCCACCTTCAGTTCGACCACGACGTAGCGCAGCTGCTCGACGTTGAACAGCAGCAGGTCCAACACGACCTCGTCGCCGTCGCCGACGTCGAAGCGGACCTGCCGCCCCACGAACGCCATCCCCCGGCCAAACTCCAGCAGGGTGGCCTGCAACCGGTCCATCAGCGCCTGCTCAAGATCCCGTTCCACGATCGGCTCGGTCAGCCCGAGGGTGTCGAACACGTACGGGTCCCGCACCAGCTCCTGCGCCAGATCAGACTCGGCCGGCGGCAGCTGCGCGGTGAAGTTCGACGGGGCCGCCCCCACCCGGGTGTGCAGGCCGCTGCGGATGGAGAACTCCAGCACCGCCCGGGACCAGCCCTCCGCAACCGCCCGGGCCGCGTACCAGTCCCGCTCCGCCCTGCTGTCCAAGCGGTCCAGCAGCGCCCGGGCGTGACCCCACGGGAGATTCCCCACAGCTTGTGGGGAAACCTCCAGGTCCGGCCACGCCGCGGCGAACCCGCGCATGTACTGCAAGTTCGACGCCGACCAGCCCCGTTGGTCCGGGAACTCCAGGCGCAGGTCCCCCGCGAGCCGGGGGATGACCCCGGTGCCCCACCCAGCGGTGTCCTGCCGGTCCAGGATGTCCCGCCCGATCGACCAGTACAGCCGCAGCACCTCGGTGTTCGCCGCCCGCGCCGCCCGCACCTGCGTCCCGCGGACCCGGGCCTTCAGCGCCTCGAGCAGCTCGGCGTACCCGGCCGGGACCGCCCCCTCCGAAGGCTGCGCGCTCACCGGCCCCGCCGGCCGTGCTGGTGTTGGGTCGCGGTGAGCACCGGCACCGCCAGACAGTCGATCGTCGACGCCCGGACCCCGGCGCGGACCGCGTCCCGGCGCAGCACCGCGGCGTCCGCCCGGGCCACCTGCTCCTCCGCGTACACCCCGACCAGGTCCTCGGCGTCCCACACCCCCCACACCCGCGGCGGCACCGCCGGCACCCCCAACACCGCGGGCAGCTCCTCCACCGCCGGGCGCACCCGGCGCCGCGGTACCGGCCGCCCGGCCGATGTGTCCAGGCCCGGCAGGTCCAGGGTCAGCTGGCCCGGCAGCGCCCTGGGGTCCACCGCGCTACTCACTGGGCCACCCCACCAGCCACCACCGACGGTTTCGCTCCCGCCGCGCCGTCCGTGGCGTCGGCGAGGTTACGCGCGACGGTGGTCTTGCTGACCCCCAGCTCGGCGGCGATCACCCCGAAGCTGACCGGGGGGTCCTGGGCCCGCATCGCCACCGCGACCCGCAGCTTCGCCGCCGTCATCGACCGCGGCCGGCCGCCCACGCGGCCCCGCGCCCGCGCCGCCACCAGCCCGGCCAGGGTGCGGTCCCGGATCAGCTGCCGCTCGAACTCGGCGAGGGCCCCGAACAGGTGGAACACCAGCCGGCTCCCGGGGGTGGTGGTGTCGATGGCCTCGGTCACCGACCGGAACCCCACTCCCCGCTCATCCAACGCGGTCACCGTGTCGATCAGGTGCCGCAGGGACCGGCCGAGGCGGTCCAGGCGCGACACCACCAGGGTGTCGCCCGCCCGAAGCTGGTCCAGCACCGCGGACAGCTGCGGGCGGTCCACCCGCGACCCGGACGCGTGGTCGGTGAATACCCGCACACACCCCGCCGCCGCGAGGGCGTCCAGCTGCAACGCCGGGGCCTGCTCCGCGGTGCTCACCCGGGCATACCCCAGCAGGGCACCCGAACCCGGCTTCCGCGCCCCGAGCTTCCTCGCCGCGGCCTGCTTCGGTGCGGCCTTCTTGGCCGGCGACGCCGCTACCCGTGCTCGCGGCGGCTTCGTGGTCGAGGAGGTAAGCACGGGGCCGACCGTACCGAAAACGAGGTGGTGGAAGCGGGCGGCCCGCCCCGCATCGGGGGACACTGCTGCTGTGCCGCAGACGACGCCGCTGAACCCTCAGCAGCAGTGGATGTACCGCCACCGCCGCGGCCTCCGCATCGCGTGCGCCGTCTTCTTGGTGTCCCTGGTCGGGTTGGCGATCTACAGCCTCGCCAAGCACCACGTCATCGAAGGTGTCCTGTTGCTGCTCTCCTCCGGGAGCCCGCTGGGCCTGATCCTGAACACCAGATCACTCGAACGCACCGTCGCCATCCGTGACGGGCGCGCCGAGGACTCCTGACCGAGCCCGGCGCCCGCGGGTGCCCGCTGACCTACCGCGAGGCCGCCGGCCACGGCCGTGTCGGAGCTGCGCGCGCCACCACAACGCGATCGCCCCCGCCAGAACGCCGACCACCACGAACACCGAAGACCGCCTGACCGCGGTGTCCGCTGCTCAGCTCCAACACGCCGGCGACGACTCCCGCGACCACCGCGAAACTCTCCAGGAGCAGGAACGCCAGCTCACGACCAGGTACAGCCGCCCACCTCAACACCCGCGCAGTCTTCACCGGTGTCCCGTCCGGCGCGTCACGTCCCCGGTGACCAGAGCCCCCAGTCAGACCGGTCCCGGTCGCAGCAGCCCGGACCAGCTCGGCGTGCCCGACGACCGGGTGCAGCAGTGGGAGTCCGGGGACGTCCGGCCGACAATCGCCCAGCTCCGCTCAGCCGCGGCGGCCTACAAGCGGCCGCTGGCGGTCTTCTTCCTCCCCGAGCCGCCCGTCACTTTCGACGCCATGCGTGACTTCCGCCGCCACCCCGACGCCGGAGCCGGGCAGTGGTCCCCTGAGCTGCACGGTGAGTACCGCCGCGCGCTGAGGCAGCGCGACAACGCAATCGAGCTGGCTGAGCTCGACGACGACCCGCCTTCAACGCTGTGGCGGGTCCCCGGTCACCGCCGCCGGGTCATCGACAGCTACACCGCGGCCTCGTTCCTCGACGTCAAGGTCGGCCAGGTCGCCAGGCTCGCCGACGCGGCCGCCCTGCAGGCCCGGGCCTGACCGTGCTCCGCTACTCCTTCGACACCAGTTCCCTGCTCAACGGGCGCCGCGACCTCCTACCCCCGGCCGTGTTCACCTCGGTGTGGACCAAGATCGAAACGAAGATCACCGCCGGCGAGATCGGGCGGTCGACGCCGTCCGCGACGAACTGGACCGGCACGACGACGACACACACCGTTGGGCCCGAGCCCAACAGCAGCTGTTCCACCCGCTCACCGAAGACGTCCAGCGGTCCACCACGACCGTGCTCGCCCAACACCCGAAACTGATGGGGACCGGTGGCAACCGCAACGCCGCCGACCCGTTCGTGATCGGCCTCGCCCACGCGCGCGGCTGCGTCGTCGTCACCGAGGAGACGCTCAGCGGGAGGCTGGACAAGCCCCGGATCCCTGACGTATGCATTGCTCTCGGACTCCCCTGGACGAACCTCGTCGGCTTCATCGGGCAGCAGGGCTGGCAGTTTTGACCCGACAGTCAGTCGCCCAGGCCTGAGCTGGGTAGTTGCCGATCCCCGCCGGCTGAGAGGGTTGCCTGATGCAGGTCGGGGTCTACATCGACGGCTTCAACCTGTACTACGGCGCCCGCGGACTGTGCGGCCGTGCGGCCGTCGAACACCCGGCTGGCGGTGGCTAGACCTACGGGCCCTCGCAACCCGGTTGGTCGCAGCCTCGCCCTGGACCAGCGCGACGCTGGGACCGGTCGTCTACTGCACCGCCGCGATCAGCGGGGCCACCAACCCCCAGGGCCAACGCGACCAAGACACCTACCTGCGCGCCCTCCGCGCAGCAAACGCGGTCGACACCATCGAAATGGGCCGCTACGTCACCCGCGTGGCCACCGCCCCGCTCGCGGTGACCGGGCGCCGCACCCCTCAAATCGTCACAGCCCGCTGGCCCGTCGTCATCCAGGACAACACCGGCCAAGACGTCCCAGACGCCCGATTCATGGTCTCCGTGGCCCGCCGCGAAGAGAAGGGCTCCGACGTCAACGTCGCCTCCCACCTACTGCTCGACGTCCTCAACCGCAGCGTCGAGGCCGCCGTCGTCATCAGCAACGACAGCGACCTGGCCTTCCCCGTCGCCCGCACCCGGGACCGGGTGCCGGTCGGCCTGGTCAACCCCACCCGCGGCTACCCCGCGGGCGCCCTCAACGCGGACCCGACCACCGGTGTCGGCGGCCACTGGTGGTACCAGCTCACCCCAGAAGATCTGTTCGCCTGCCAGCTGCCCGACCGCATCGGCGCCGTCCACCGCCCCGAGGGCTGGTGAACGGCCGCCGCCACGGGCTATCATCGGCACATACCGCCCGGCCCCTCTGGGGCCGGGTTTTCCCCTTCCTGGCTCAGTCCCGCCCCACCGCCGGGCTACCCAAACGGGCCAACCCATCCGCTCCGGGTCAGCCCTGGCGCCGCCCGACCCGCAGGTACCGGTACGCGCTCGACTTGTCCACCCCGACCTGCGCGGCCGCGGTCGCAACCGTCGCCCCTTCGGCGACCAGCGCGCGGACCCGCCCGGCGCGGGCGTCCCGCCGGACCCGGGCAGCCGGACGGGACTCGATCTGCTGCGCTGCCCACCACCCGGGCCGCGACGGGCCGTGCCACAAGCCGGGTCCACCCGGCCATCACAGCCACGTCGTCCGCCTCCGCCCGCGCGGTGTGCCCGGGCAGCCGGGCCACCGACACCCCGAGCACCGCTCTCGCCGCGGTCGCGGTGTCCACCCACCCCGCCTCCCCGAGCGGATCCCCACCGTCGCGGGACCCGGGCCGTGGTCCCGGCACACCACCCGCAACCGGCTCTCCCCCACCCCGACCACCACCCTCAGCGCCGAAGCCGGCAGCCCCCGACAACGGACGTGCGTCCCCACCGACGCGGCACGTCCTCGCCTGACGGCGCGTCAGGCGAACGCGGCGACGAAGCGACGGCAGCGTTCCGGGTCGGTGGTCAGGCCGTGGTCCAGGCCCCAGAGCCAGTAGTCCACCGTTCGGAACAGGACCCAGTCGCGGGCGCGGTCCCGGTCCAGTCCGGCGACCGCGACGAGGGTGTCGAAGTGCCGGCGGACGTCCGCGTCCTCTGGCATTTCGTGGACCCGGGTCCAGAGCACGCGGGCCAGGTCGTACTCGATGTCGCCGCGCAACAGGACGGGGTCGACGGCCAGCCAGGGCTCACGGGTGCCGCGCAGCACCTGCTCGGCGTGCAGGTCCCCGTTCACGGCCAGGTCCGACACCGGCTGCGCCAGGAGGGCCGCGATCGAAAGCGTCCGGTCCAGGACGGCCCCCTCGAACGGGCGACCCAGCCGGTCCCACGCCCCGTCGAGCTCGAATGCCCGCTGCGCGACCACCACGCCCGTCGACGGGGCGTCGGTGCCTGGGGGTGGCGCCACCGCGAGCCGACGCATCAGCCGCCCGATCACCGGGACCGCCTCGTCGATCGGGACGTCGGCCAGGGTTCCGTCCATCGCCAGCCGCTCCAGCAGCATCGCCGCGTCGACCGCGTCGGCGTCGAGCAGCCGCACCGTCCCGCGGCCGGCCCAGAACGCCAGCGCAGCCACCTCCCGGTCGAACCCCGGCCACGGCTGGGGAGCCGTCATCCGCAGCACCAGAGGCTCGTCGCCGCGGCGGACCGGGACGGCGATCGCATTGGACCCGTGCCGCACCGGGCCGTCGGGCTCAAGCTGCCACGCCCGGCAGCGGCGGGCGACCGCGTCCGGGAGTCCGGGAGTCCGGTCAGCCAGTCCCGGTCCCCGCCGTCCCAGAAGCGCGGCACCTGCCGGAACGACGCCGGGACGGTGATCCGGTGGGCGTCAGTGCCGGCAGCCACGTCCGGACCGTACAAGCGGAGCCCCACGAGCGGCGGCACCGCCGGCCCCTCAACGCGGGTCGACCGGTGCCGTCAGGCCCAGCCGCCGTGGGCCGACCCCTCCCGGCCGGCCCACCACGCTGCCCGAACCTGTAGGTAGCGGTAGGCGCTCGACTGGTTCACCCCGACCTCGGCGGCCGCGGCCGCGACGGTCGCGCCGCCCGCGACCAACGCACGGACCCGGTCCGCGCGGGCGTCCCGCCGCACCCGGGCACCCGTCCGGGGGTCGACCCGCTGCGCTGCCCACCACCCGGGCAGCGACGGGCCCGTGCCACAGCCGGGTCCACCCGGCCATCACCGCGACCCCGTCCGCCTCCGCCCGCACGGTGTGCCCGAGCAACCGGGCCACCGACACCCCGAGCACCGCTCTCGCCGCTGTGGCGGTGTCCACCCACCCCGCCGCGCCGTGGCCCCGGCACACCAGCCGCAACCGGCTCTCCCCCACCCCCCACCACCGCGCACAGCGCGGCCACCGGCACCCCCAACGCCCGTAGCCGCACCAACCGGTCCGCCAACGGCACCCAGTCATGCGAACGACGCGCAACGTCCGCTGAACAGGTGGATCGGCGAACCGCGGTTGGTCCGGGACACCCAGACGTAGGCCACCACTAGGGCAAGGAAGACGGCATCGACGACGACAAGGCGAGCCACCTGTGCAGTGTCCGCGCTACCGGGCCGGTCGAGGCGGTGTCCACCGCGGCTACCGGTGGGTGTGCTGGGGTCGGGGAACCGGTTGGGACTACCGATCCGGTCCCGGTAGCCGTTGGGGTCTTGAGCTGTAGTCCTCGAACATCTCACCCACGGCGTTGCGTCAGCTACTGGCGCTGTTATAGCGCACAAGCCCGCGCCGCCACACGAGCGCGGTGAGGGCGCAGGACCCCACGACCACGACGGGGATGAGACCGAGTGCCGCAGAGGGGTTGAGAAGCTGCTCGGCGGGGAACGACCCGCTCAGTGCGGCCGGCGCGAACGACACGAGGACCACCTGGAAGGTTCGTGGGAAGAATTGGCGCGGATACTGACCGGCCCCACGCCATGCGGCGGCCAGGCCGTTGATCGGCTCGATTGAGTGGACCCAGAAAGCGAGCAGGGCGAGGTCGGCCCAGAACATGCAGTAGGCGACGGTGCCACCAATGGCCCACGCGAGCATAACCAGAACGGCATCGGGTCGGAGATCGAGGTCGTACGTCACATCGGCGACGACGAGGATTGCGGCTCCGGTCAGGCACTTGGCGAGCTCGGTGGGCTGAATCCATCGCATCACCGCGTAGAAGAACGTCGAGATGGGTCGGATGATCGCCAGGTCGAGTTCCCCGTGACGGATAGCGGAGTCGAAGCGACGCAGGCCCGGTGAGATGAAGCAGTCCATCAGGCCGGTGGTGATGGCGAAGACACCAACGGCCAGTGCGGACGCGTGGGAGATGGCGGTGTCGGAGCCGGCATAGCTGGTCAAGATGAGCACCGGCAAAATACCGATAACCAGTTCTCCGACGCTGGCAAAGATGTGCAGCCACGCCTGTGAGCGAAACTGCAGATCCCGCATGAGGGCCTGCCGGAACAGTTTGGCCCAGACCACGAGGGTGACGCGGATGTTCCACCGGATCATGCGCCGGCCCCGCTGTAGCGGCGAAGGCCCCGACGCCAGGTGAAGCGGGCAGCGCCGAGCGCCAGCAGAACCCAGGCGCCCTGGAGGGTGAGCCCGACCCGGAGGTCGGTGAGGTCCGACGCCAACAGCGCCTGGATGGGGAAGGCGACGGCGTACCCGAACGGCTGCACCGCGAGAAACGGGCCCCAGGCCGCGGGCATGACCGACAAGGGAATGAGTGCTCCCGACAGAAACAGCGTTGCCAGTTGACGGAACCTGTCCACGGCCGTGACATCGGCCCACCAGAAAGCCAGAGAGCCAATGATGACATCGAAGCTGAAGATGAGCGTTGCTCCCAGCACGACGGTCCAGAGGAAAAGTAGCCACCGGCCCAGATGGGTGGGCAGTACGAGCTCGCTGTGGAAGGGAAGAGCAAGCGCGAGGATCAGCGGCACAAGCGTGGCGACTTTTGCGAGCTTCTCGGCAACGTTGTTGGCCACCGCGGCGAGGTGCGTGGAACAGGGACGGACCAGCCAAGCGCTCAAGTGACCCAGCCGGATGCTGTCAGCCAGAAACCTGGCTGTCCAACTCGACGTCAACATGGTCACCAGGCCCACCACCAGCAGGTAGGTCGTCAGGTAGCTCCGCGTGACCGGCGGTTCGACGCCGGCATCGATGGCCCCACGCCACACCAGCACGGAGATCAGGGACGTCGTGACGGTGCTCGCCTGCATCGCGAGCAGCCACCAACGGTACTGCGAGATCGTCTTGATCTCCTGGCGCAGCAGCGAACCCAACACCGAGGCAGTACGTCGTACGGTTCGCCACCTCATGAGCGAACGCTGTTGTCGCGGAACACCTGTGACATGACCTCGTCGAGCGTGGGCTCGACGATCCGGAAGTCGACGAGCTCGCCCCACTCTGAGGCGTCCTGGACCAGGACACCGAGCGGCTCCTGGCCGACCCGAAGCCGGACGTCGTGCGATCCCACCTCCAGTGGCGTCGGGCGACGTTCCACCGGGACACGGGGCGGTTCCCGGTAGGTGAGCACCACCTCTTTGGGAAGATCAGCGCGAGCGCGCAGGTCATCGAGATCGCCGTCGAACGTGGCCCGGCCCCCGGCGATGATGACAACGCGCTCCGTGAGAGCCTCGACGTCGTCCATGTCATGGCTGGTCAACACGATCGTGGTGCCGAAGGTCCGGTTGATGTCCCGGAAAAGCTTACGCACCACCAGTTTGGCCTCGATGTCCAAGCCGATGGTCGGTTCGTCTGCGAACAGGAGCGTCGGCCGGTGCAGCAGGGCCAGCGCGAGTTCGCAGCGCATCCGCTGGCCCAGGGACAGGTTGCGGACCGGAGTGTCCAGGATGTCGGTGATGCCCAGCAGGTCGCCGAGTTGCGTCACTCTGGCGGCGAAATCACCACGCGAGATCTGGTACATGCTGCGGTGGATCTTCAGTGACTCCCGCGTGGACACGTCCCACCACAGCATCGCCTTCTGCCCGAACATCACCGAGATCTGCGACAGCATCGCATACGAGCGATCCGCCGGTCGATGTCCGCACACGCTCACACTGCCACTGGTGGGGGCCAACAGCCCGCACATCATCTTGATGACGGTGGTCTTCCCGGCCCCGTTGGGCCCCAGCAACCCGATGATCTCGCCACGCTCGACTGTTAAGTCGAACCCGTCAACGGCCTGCACACTGGTGAGCTCGCGACGGACGAGGCTTCGAAGGGCACCTGGAAGCCCAGGTGGTTGTCGGTAGACGTCGTATCTCTTGCTGAGGTCTCCCGCCACGATGACCGGCGCGGTCCTGGAACTCGTCGAACACACCTCGACTCCTGTCCGACCGCGCAGGGCGGGGGTCGAAAGAAGTCGGACTCGAATACTCCAGCCCTGAAGGAGTCCAATGAAAGTAACACGGCTTCGCGCAGGTCACCCCGCCCGCAACGAGTTGCCCTCACCCGACCACCTCGCTGAGCGCGGCCACCGGCACCCCCCCCCCCCCCCCCCCGCGCCCGCAGCCGCACCAGCCGGTCCGCCAACGGCGCACAGTCATGCGCACGACGCGCAACCGCGGCGAACTCGACAAGGCCGGCGCGGTCGACGTCGCCCAGCTCCCCCGGCCGGCCCGGCCGCGGCACACCGCTCACCGCCGGTCGACGGCCCGGTTGTGGACAGCCGCACCACCGGCGTATACCGCCGCCATCAGGGCGAAGAACACGAGGGCGTTGACCAACCGGGTCCCGAAGCCGTACCTGTCCGTGCCGAATAACAGACCGGCGACGACTACCCCGGTGACAGCGGCTCTCACCGAACGCGCCCGCCCCGGAGGCCTGGGTCCGCTGAACGAGGTGACATGCGATCCGCGGTTGGTCCGGGACACCCAGACGACATAGGCCGCTACCAAGGCGAGCAGGACGGCATCGACGACGACAAGGCGGGTCACCTGGGCAGGTTCCGCGCTATCGGGCCGGTCGAGGCGGTGTCCACCGCGGGTTCCGGTGGGTGTGCTGGGACTCGGTGAAGACCTGCAGCGGCAGGCAGTCCACGCTCCGTCCTCGCAGTCCGGCGCGGGCGGCGTCGCGCTGCAGGACCGCGGCGTCCGCGCGGGCGGTGCTCTCCTCGGCGTACACCCCGACCAGGTCCTCCCCGTCCCACACCGCCCACACCGCCACCGGCACCCGCGCCGGCACCCCCGGCCCGTCCCCGGTGTCCCGGGTGGGCAGCAGCCGCGGCACCAGACCCACCCCACCGCCGCCGGCCGGCCCCGCCTCACCGGGCAGGGGCGGACGTCCCCGCCGCGGGGCGGGTGCGAGCAGCTCGGCGGGCGGCGGGAGCCCGGGGAGGTCCAGGGTCAGCTGCCCGGGCAACGGCGGGACCGCGCGCAGCCGACGTCCCGGCTCCGTCACCGCCGCCTCCTTCCCGCCGGGTCCGGATCGTCCGCTGGGGTCGGGGTTGGGGGTAGGGCGGCGAGGTTGCGAGCCACGGTGGACTTTGGCAGCCCCAGCTCCACCGCGATCTGACCCAGGCTGACCGGCGGGGTCTGCTCCCGCATCGCCCGCGCCAGGCGCAGCTTTCCCGGGGTCATCGTCCGCGGCCGGCCCCCGACCCGGCCCCGCGCCCACCAGATCAGGCAGCCGCCCCCACAGCAGGGACGTCGAGCACGCGGCGCGTCGAGATAACAGAGAACTCCGCCAAAGCCCCGAACAGGTGGAACACCAACCGGCTCCCGGGGGTGGTGGTGTCGATGGCCTCGGTCACCGACCGGAACCCCACGCCCCGCTCATCCAGCGCGGTGACCGTGTCGATCAGATGCCGCAGGGACCGGCCGAGGCGGTCCAGGCGCCACACCACCAGGGTGTCCCCCGCCCGCAGCTGGTCCAGCATCGCGCCCAGCTGCGGGCGGTCCACCCGCGACCCCGACGCGTGATCGGTGAACACCCGCACACACCCCGCCGCCTCCAGGGCATCCAGCTGCAACGCCGGGGCCTGCTCCGCGGTGCTCACCCGGGCATACCCCAACAGCGAACCCACCCCGCCTTCGGCTTCCGCGCCGCGGTCTTCTTCGCCGGCGACGTCGCTGACCTCGAGCGCGGCGGCTTCGGCTTCGGCTTCGTGGTCGACGACGCTGGCACGAGCCTGACCGTACCGAAATTCACTTCAGCACCTGGTTAGGGCACGACCGTCAGGTCGGCCGGCGAAGGCTGACCCGTTCTGTCGGTGGTCTCCGCTGTACTGCCGACGTGACGGGTCGGGCGCGAGCGGCCACCGATGTTCGTCTGCTATCCCAGCGCCATCCGGGTCGCACCGCCGTCACGGAGCACCGCGTCGGAGCTCCGCGGTGACGCGGACGCCGTTGCCTCGCCAGACCCGCGGCGTGCTCGCCGCCGCCGCGTTGAACTCGCTGGGCAGTGGGTTCACCTACCCGTTCGCGCTGATCTACTTCAACCAGGTCCGCGGCATCCCGCTGCTCACGGCCGGGGCGATCGTCGCCTGCCTCAGCGCCGCCAGCCTGATCGCGAGCCCGCTGATGGGATCCCTCGCCGACCGGGTCGGCAGCCGCCGCGTCCTGCTGGGCTACTGCGTCGCGAGCACGCTCGGTGCGATCGCCCTCAGCGAGGTCCGCAACGCCTGGCAGGCCTTCCCGGTCGCGGTGATCGTCGGCGGCGGCTGGGCCGCGTGGTCGGCGCTCAACGCCTTCCTCGCCACCCTCACCCCCACCGAGCAACGGTCCCGGGTGTTCTCCACCAACTTCATCGCCCTGAACGCCGGCACCGGCATGGGCGGGCTGCTCGGCGCGGCCATCGCTCGCGTCGAGGACCCGGCCACCTTCCAGCTGCTCTACTGGATCGACGGGCTCACCTACGCGGTGGCCGGGGTCATCCTGTTCCTCGCGACCGACCGGCACACCGCGCCGGCGACCCCGGTACCAGACACGCAAGGCCCGGTCGGCTGGAGCGCGGTGCTCGCCGACCCCGTCATCCGCCGGGTCGCGGTCGTGTTCGCCCTCGTCGCCTTCGTCGGCTACGGCCAGCTCAGCGCCGGCCTGCAGGCGTTCGCCACCGGCCCGGCAGGCCTGTCGGCCTCCGCCGTCGGCGCCGCCTTCGCTGTCAACACCCTCGTCGTGCTCGCCGTCCAGTGGTTCACCACCCGCCGGCTGCACGGACACCGCCGCACCCGCGGCATCGCCCTGTTCGGCGCGGTGATGGCCGCGGCCTGGCTGGTCACCGGCGCCGCCGCCCTGGCAGGCGGCACCCAGAAGCCGATCGTATGCCTGCTCGCCGGGATGGCACTGATCGCGGTCGCCGAGACCCTGTGGGCACCGACGGGGTACGCGATCCTCAACGACCTCGCCCCAGAGCACCTGCGCGGCCGCTACAACTCACTGGGCTACCTGACCTGGGAGCTGTCCGCCACCATCGGGCCCCTGGTCGCCTCCGGCCTGCTCGCCAGCGGCCGACCCGCGGTCTACATCGCCGCCATGGTCACCGGATCCGCGCTCGCCGGGCTCAGCGCCCTACGCCTCGGCCGGCACCTCACCGACGCGCAGAACGGCGTCCTCGCCGCAACACGCGAGCCACAACCACAGCCCTGACATCGCCCCCGACCCCGGTCAGCGGGACACCCCGCTATCCGCGCAGGTGGCGGATTCGGTGACCGGCAGCTGCCGCGGCCGTCGCGGCCATCACCGCGGCGAGCGCGGCCAGTCCCCACGCGACCAGCGGCCCGCGACCACCCGGTCCGCCGATGCCGCCGGTCACCGCGCTCACCATGAGCAGCACCGCGATCCCGACCGCGGACCCGAGCTGGGCAGCAGTGTTGAGCACGCCGGCTGCAACGCTTCGCCACCGCTCGGGGACCGAGGTGCCCAGTGAGGTCGCGGCCACCGAGGACACGCCGATCCCCGCCCCTGACACCGCCGCCCACACCGGGACCAGCCCGTCAACCCGGCCCGTCAGCGCCAACCCCACCGGGGCCACGGCGATCACCGCGAGCCCGCCGGCGATGACGCCCCGCGAGGGATGTCGCCGCAACAGCCGCGGAGCGCCGGCCGAGGCCGCGATCACCGCGAGGCTGAACGGGAGCAGCGCCAGCCCCGCCTGCACGGGGCTGCGCCCGCGGACGTCCTGCAGGTAGAGCGTCACCAACACGAACACCGATCCGGTGGTCGCCGTGTTCGCCAGCGACGCCACCGCCCCGTCGCGCAGGTCCACCAGCCGCAGCGCCGCCCCGGGAACCAGCGGGAACCGGGCACCTCGCTCGACCCGCACAACGACCACGGCCAGACCCGCGGCCAGGACGAGCAGACCGAGCCCGACCCCGCGGCGGCCGGGTTCGGCGACCACGCCCGCCCCCACGACCAGGGCAGCGACCGCCGCTGTCAACGCGAGCGCGCCGCGCCAGTCCAGCCCCGGCCTCGGCCCGTTCACCGCAGGATCGTGCGGGACCACGCGGACCACCGCCACCGCGAGCACGGCCGCCAGAACCAGGTAGCCGCCGAACAGCCACCGCCAGCTCGCCGCCTCGGTGACGACCCCGCCGACCAGAAAGCCGCTGGCCCCGGCGGCCGCCCCCGCCGCGCTCCACCCGGCCACCGCCCGGTCCCGCTGGGCCCCGGGCTCAGTGACGGTGGTCAGCAGCCGCAGCGCCGCGGGAACCGCCGCGGCCGCCGCGGCGCCCTGCACGGCCCGGGCCACGGCCAGTAACGGCACCGACCCGGCCGCCGCCCCCAGAGCACCACCGGCGGCCAGCACCGCCAGGCTGACCAGGATCACCCGACGGTGCCCGAACCGGTCACCCAGTCGCGACCCGAACATCAACAGCCCCCCGAAGGCCGCCGCGTAGGCGGTGACCACCGGCCCACCCGCCGCCGGCGCGGCCCCGACATCGGCCAGCATCCGCGGCAGCGCCGTGATGACCACCGTCACCCCCAGCACGTCCACGAACTGCACCAGGCACAACACGACCACCGCGGCACCGACCCGTGACCTCACGGACCGGACGATAACCAACGGTTCCGACAGTCAAAAGCGTTGACGCCTACCGTCGACCGTCGTGGTGACCCGCTGGAGCCGGCTCGGGGACCACCTCGCCCTCGACGTCGCCAACACGGTCCGCCGCCGCGGCATGCACTACCGCGAACTGCTCAACACCCCCGCCGACCTCACCGACTGGCTCAGCCACCAGGGCACCCGGGTACCTGCCCTGAACGCCGTCGACGCCGCGACCCTCACCGCGTTCACCACCCTTCGTGACCCGGTGCTTCGGCTGCTGCGTGCCGCTGCAGCCGGCGACCCGCTCCCCCCACCCGACGTCCGCACCGTCAACGCCGCCGTCCTGGCCGACCCGCCGATCCGGCTGCTCACCGACCGACCCGGCACGCACACCACCATCCACCTGTCCGACCCGGAACCCCTGACCCGACTGCTCGCCACCGCCGCCGCCGCCACCGTCGAGCTGCTCACCACCGACACCCGCCGCGACCTCACCCTCTGCGACGCCCCCGGCTGCGGCCAGCTCTACCTGCGCGCCCGCCCCAACCAGCAGTGGTGTGACCCCCACTGCGGTGTCCGCGCCCGCGGCCAACGACTCACCGAACGGCGCCGCGCCGCAACCACCTGAGGACCGACACCCTGCGCGGACCCCCCACCAGCCGTGACGGGTCGGCCGCCGGCACGGCGACACCCCTCCCCCACGGCAGTCCGCCGGGCTGGAATGGTGTCGTCGTGGACACGAGGCGAGACGAGGTGTCGGCGTTCTACCGGCGGTACCTGACCCGGTGCAACGAGCACCACTTCGACGACCTCGGTGAGTTCGTCGCCGCCGACGTCAACGGGCCCACCGAAGGACTGGACCGCTACATCGCCGGCCTGCACGCGGTCACCTCCGCCTTCCCCGACTACCACTGGGACCTGCACCGGCTGCTCGTCGACGGCCCATGGCTGGCCGCCCGCCTGACCGGTACCGGGACCCACACCGGCACCTTCCGCGGCATCCCCACCACCGGCCGGCGCATCCGCACCCAGGAACTGGTCATCTACCGCCTCGCCGAGGCCAGGATCGCCGAAACCTGGGGTGACCTCGGCTCCACCGTCCGCGACGAACTCGCTCACGCAGACACCACCACCTGAACCGCGCCGTCGGCGACCTCCCGGGGAACGTCGGCGCGGACCGCCGGCCCGTGCGCGCCCCACCGGTAACGCCCGCCCCGCCGCCGGGAATGAGGGGATGTGACCCAACAGCCAGTGGACCGCAACGAGGCATGGTTCGAGTCGCTGTTCCGCGCCTACGCCCACCGGGTCTGGGCCTACGCCGCCCGCCGGGCCGCTGATCCCGACGACGTCGTCGCCGAGGTCTTCGCTACCGCCTGGCACCACCGCCACCAGCTCCCCGACCCCCCGGTCGGCTGGCTGCTGCGCACCGCCCACCACCGCGTCCTGCACATCCACCGCGCCAGCGCCCGCCGCACCCGGCTCACCGAACGAGTCGCCGCAAGCGCACCCGCAGCGGCCGCGGACCACGCCGACGCGGTCGCCGACCGCCTCGACGCCCACCACCGCGTCACCCGCGCTCTCGACCAGCTGCGCCCCACCGACCGGGAACTGCTCACCCTGTCCGCCTGGGACCAGCTGGACCCCACCGAACTCGCCGAAGTCCTCGGCTGCACCCCGCTGGCCGCGCGGGTCCGCCTGCACCGCGCCCGCCGCCGACTGGCCACCGTCCTGGACCGGTTCGACCGGACCGACCGGCTCGACACGGCCAGCTCCCCCTGTCCCACCGCCTCGGAGGCCACCCCATGACCGACCTCGACCAGCTGCTCACCTCCGCAGACCCGCTCCCCGACCCGGGCCCGCTGTCCGCCGCGCACCACGACCAGCTCCTGCAGGCCACCCGGGACCGCCGGGCACCGGCCGGTCCCACGCCCACCCCGACCCGCGCGGCCCACCCCCGCCGGCAGCACCGGCTCGCGGCCGTCGCCGGAGCCGCTGTCCTCGCCGCCGCCGTCACCCTGGTGGCCACCCACCACGGCGAGGACACCAGCGGACCCGTCGCCGGCACAGTCCTGGACGGCGTCACTCCAGCGGCCGGCCCCGTCTTCGGGGAACTCCCCTTCACCGTCACCGAGGACAAGGCAACGGAGAGCCAGCCCGGCGCCGCGAGCTGCATCCTCACCATCGACCTCGGACCGCAGGCCTCCCCCCGCACCATCGGCGAGCCGTGCACGACCTTCGGCCTCACCGGCCCGCCCGGCGAGACCCCACCGATGTCTCGCACCGATCGGGTCAAGATCGCCGGAAAGTCCGCCTGGGTCATCACCGGCGGCGTCCCCGCCGACGCCGTCGCCGTCACCGCCATCAGCGAACACGGCACCCCACTCACCGCCACCGTGGAACACCCCGCGTTCAGCCCCATCGCGGTCTTCGCCATGCGCACCACCGGCCACCGCCTCTACCAGCTGCGATACCGGCTCGCCGACGGAACCCTCAGCCCCTACAACGACATCAGCGACCCCAACTGACCCCCACCACCCGGACCGAAAACGCCGCACCCGGGGAGGCCCACCGCCGGTCGGTATCGGCACGGCTTCCGGAACGGTCGGCAGCAGCGTGTCGCCGTACCGCCGCGATCGTGCCGTTAACGATCCTCTGCGGGACGGTAGTCGCACTCGCCGATGAGGTGTGTGGCGCTTCGGGAGCGGTGCGGCTACTGAGCCTGGATCCGCCGACGGGGTGGGTGGGTCGTGACAGTCGAATGCCCCTGTGACCAGCGAGGATGGGACTTGCGAAGGTTCCAAAACCTCGAGGGACAGGGGCACCCTGATCTGCCCCGCGGTTTTCGGACCGGGTTTTTGTCGCGGTTTTACGCTGCGACCTGGGTATTTAGCCAGCCGTTGTGGACCTCTTGTGGCGTCTTGTAGTCGAGGCTGGAGTGCAGACGCCGAGG
>JAABUL010001345.1_pt1 | contig 47444 bp, 40 predicted proteins | sample 5559151 | NCBI WGS metagenome assembly JAABUL01 (sample SAMN10711876, study PRJNA513368) | rock metagenome | isolation source: Antarctica rocks | place: Antarctica: Victoria Land, Pudding Butte sud
TACCAAACGACTCTACCCTTCTACCTTTAGACGAATACGACGACGATTATACCTTAGATTACTATAACGAGGATAATTATACCTTAGATTACTATAATAAGGACGATTACTAAGACGATTATACGACCGTAGCTAAAATAGCCTTAATAGTAGCTTTAGTAACTTTAGGCGTTTAAGCGGACTAGGTTATTTAGTAGCTTAAAGATTAATTAAAAGATAGTACTATAAAAGGAGCTATTAATAGTAGTTTAAATATAGAAGTCGTTTAGTTAATAAAAGGAGATAGGTAAGATCGCGTTAGTATAGGAGCTACTAAACCTAGCCTTAAAGTAGAAGGAAATAAGAGTTAGCGTACTATCGTTAAGAATAATAGGCTTTAGAGCGCTACTAGAGTTACTACTAAGGATACCGAAACGAAAGACGCTAGGAAGGCGATTATAGCTCTATAGAAGTTTTATCCTTAAGTAACCCTAATTTTCGATAGTAATAGGGAGATATATTTACTATTACTAAATAGCTAGAAGATAGACTCTAAGGGAACGATTCTTAAGAAGACGATTATACTAACGATTATAGCGATAATTATACTAACCCGTATAGCTTAGTAAGTTAAAGATACTAGGTAGTTAAACGAAGATATCGAAGCCGCTAATTAGGCTAATACTATAGCCTTTAGAGCTACTACTACTATATAGCTACCTTCCCCGCCTCTAGTCGATAGTCCTACTACTAGCTAGGATACGAACGATATATAGCTACCTCGACGTACTCCTAGGGATCTAAAGAATAAGCGTAAGGTTAATAGGATCGATTCTACTATATAAAATAATAGCGAGATTAATACTACTAGAGAGACTAAGTCTAAAGTAGTAGAGACTCTAGTAGCTAAGAGGATAAGGCTATTAAAGAATTAATTAGTCGAGGATATTAAGAAGGCGGCGAGTCCTAAGAAGAAGCCTAGACCTAGAAGACCGAATAATATATAGCGAGCGAAAGCCCGTAAGGAAAAGAATATAGCTACTACTATTACTAGCGGTAAGAAAGCTACGAATACCCAACCTCTAGTAGGTAGTAAGACTCGAAAGGATACTCCTAATACTAGTTCGGCGCTAAGGAAGCTCGCCTCTTAGAATAAGACCGCTAGATCGGCGCCTACTAAACGTAAGAAGGCTCGTCCCTAAGGTAGCTACTATACTTTTAGGGAGCCGCTAAAACTATCCTTAAGGCGTATAGCTACTAGGTAGTAGGCGAAGCTAAAGAGGTATAAGCCGGGTAGTAAGTATTAGCTTTATAATCGTCGTTATAATCGTCTACTAACTAATCTATAGCTATTGTACTCCGCGATATTAGGCGCTACTAGAAGTCGACTAATCTCCTTATCCGTAAGCTACCCTTCTAGCGCCTAGTCCGCGAGATCGCCTAATACTATAAAGTCGACCTCCGCTTCTAAGTATCTACTATCTACGCCCTATAGGAAGTAACGGAGGCTTTTATAGTTAGCTACTTCTTAAGTACGTATTATACTACTAGGATTTAGTACTAATACTAATAGAAACATAGGTACGAACCTTCTTACTATCTATACGAAGCGCGTTACTCTTTAGGTAAAGGATTTAGAGCTTCTTAGGTATCTTCTAGATAACTAGAATATCTAGAAGGACGGAAGGTAGCTTTTATCTACTAAGTAAGATAAAGAGATAGTAGACTAAAGCGGGTAGATAGTATAATAGCGGGCGAGTATTATATTATCTTACTATCGACGATTACTAATATAATCGTCTCTACTTATAATCGAGTTCGGGGAGGAAAAGGCCTCTACTATAGATAATTACCGATATAATCGTCTATACTATCCTCCTAGCCTTTAATAGTATAACAAAACTAAGCCCTTAATTTGTACGATTTAATTACCTTCTTATCTCTAATTTAAAGATGTTTTAAGTATAGTTCTAACCCTAAGTACTAATAGACTCTCTAAATATATATTCTAACCTTCTTAGAGGTTCTATTAGAGGTTCTAAATATACTTAGAGAAAGTTAGAACTAGTTCTAACCTAGTATCGGCTCCTCTCTACCGAGGTACTTTAGAGAAAGTATAGTTCTAAGGTAATATCTAATTATACTAAGAGTACTAACCTCTCCCCGCTTGTATTAAAGTTGTTAACGCTAGTACAAGAATTAAGTAGTCTAAACCAGCATAAGTTTTTACATAGCGAAGTTCTAAGAGAAACACAATTGCTAAAGAGGCTTTGTATAAATACTAAGACTTGTTGAGTCCCTTCCTTCCACTCCGCTCGCACCTTCGAACCTTCCGCCACTTGTCCCCTCAATCCCTGCGAACCCCTCGACGCCAGCACTGTCAAGGAAAAGTAAGAAGAAGAAGATACAGACACACCAAGAGCCACTCGTGTGCTCCAGCCTCTGCGTCGGCTCTATGGCAGTCCCCTGAACACCGACAATACCACGAGCAAGGACAGGTACCACCTCGCCAAGAGATGAAATAGTCGAAACTGATGAGACTGGCCACTTTGGACGCTTCGAATAGGAGCACCTGCAAGTTTCGTAGATCAACACTTGATTGGATCTGACAGCTGATAACAGCTTGGATTGGACTTCCCCCTTTCGACCACAATCTCTCGACAACCAGTTGGTTAATGAGACCCATCTTCACGTTCATCCGCCTTCTAGCTACGGAAAACACCCTGATGCACTCACAATGTCCAGGCGTGGACCTCACAGTCGCTACGTCGTTGCCATAGAGCCTGTCAGGATCCACGACAAGACCCAAAACGGCTCCTCCCGGACACCTCCGCTCTGCTCCGGAACAGACGGTGCGAATTTCACGATTTCACGACTTCAAGCATCCTTTTGCTACGATTATCTCACGAACAATGGTTCAAACAAGGTCATCTTTCTTTCGGACACCTCATACCATGGGCAACAACCTCGTCAAGTCCGCTTGCAATAACGTTGCCGCCTGGGCATTTTGCCTACATCGCAAGCACCCCAGGTCACCCTCTCTACTAACCTTGCTTCGAAAGGCGTCTCAACCACTTTTCAACTGCTGGTGAATATCCTCAATGGTCGCAGTGACAGCAACGCCCTTTTCCGTCAACCCCATGTCGCTGGCGAAGGTACTATGCGGCGTCCAAGAGGCACTCTTCCTCGGTGTTGTCTCCTCAAGCATCTTGTCAATCTGTTCCAAGCTCAGGCCCTTCATCTCAGGTACCAAGAAATAGGTGAACACGACGGTGAGACAGCACAATGAGCCCCAAAGGAAGAATACTTTGGCGCCAAGGTTGGCATCTCCTTTGCCATTGCCGACAAGGTAAGGTGTTATCGTTGCGATAATCTGCGGGAGTGAAGTCAGCTACTGTCTTACGGGAGCAGATACTATCGTGTCCACAACTTACGCAGTTCCAGAACCAATTGCTGGCAGTGGACAGGCCAACACCCCGTGAGCGGATCGGCAGTGGAAATATTTCTCCTACAAGCACCCAGGCAGCCGGACCCCACGTCATTGCGAAAATCGAGATATTGATGCAGATGAAAGCGACCATGCAACTGACAGCAGAGGCGTCACCGTTACTGCCTGCCGTAACACCAATGATACCAACGAGCAATTGCGAGGCTGCCATGCAAGAACCACCCACGAGCAGGATCTTCCGTCGCCCGAAACGTTCAATCGTGTAGAACGCAACGGGAGTCGAGCATGAGTTGACGAGGGATGTGATCAGCTGGATTAGGAAAGGATTGCTGATGGTGCCCAGGTTCTGGAAGAAGACGACACCAAAGTAGAAGATGAAATTGATTCCAGTCAACTGTTGCATCATCTGCATCAGGATCCCGACAAGTGTCCGGCGAGAATTCGAGTTGTTACGCATCAGAGAGCCACTGAAGCATGCCGCCCAACTTCCAAGGTAGCTTGTCTGGGGTATCAACTGGTGCTCATATTCATGATTCGCGATGATCTCTGCGAGTTCATCCTGGATATATGTCGAATCGACTTCTTGGCCACGAGCCGAAGACAGGGCTTTTGCTGCCTGCGAGATTTTGCCCTTCTTCACGAAGTATCGAGGACTCTCCGGGAGAAAAAAGAGCCCTGTGCCAAGTATAATGGCCCAAAGAAACTGAACGGCGATGGGGATACGATAGGAGCCGCTGTCATTGCGATTCTTGGTCGAGTAGCACACCACGTTGGCAATGAGGATTCCGAGGGTGATGCAAAAGTTGTTCCCGGCGATCAATGCCCCGCGGACCTTTTTAGGTGCGATTTCCTGCTCGCGGTGTCAGTCCTGGAACAGAATGAAAACAACGTAACCATTTACTCACTGACATATAGAGGATGGCAACGGCAGACACAAAGCCAACGCCGAGTCCCCCGATCAGGCGACCTGGTACCATGAGGCCCAGGCTGGTGGACGCAGTCTGCAGAATGCATCCAATAGTGAAGATGATGCAGCCAGTAATTATTGTGATTCGCCTGCCGATGAAGTCGGCAATGTCACCAGAAATGATCGACCCGAAGAATGTTCCTGCTGATAGGATCGATACGATCAGAGACTGGTGACTGGCGGCAATGTGGAAAGCTTCCACCGCGGCTGTATCGGTGGGGTCTGGGTATGGCATGCCGGTATAGAGGCGGACGAAGTATTTCATCCCAAGGACGCCGCTCATGTAGCCCGTGTCATACCCGAAGAAGATGCCACCAAGGGCAGCAAACGCACATATCAGGTAGGCCTTGATAGTGACTGGGGCTTCAACACGGTTGGTGTCGGCTGTGCCCGTGATAATGACTGCAGCTCCTCCAGGCATTTTGACTTTGCAGCTTGGTGTGAGTGTGAGAAGGGAGTAAAGAATGGTAGTTTCAGGTGATCTTTCAGAACCGTCTGTGTGTGTGAGCTTCCAATACATATAGGGCGAGGACAGGGAGTTTAGAGTCTTCACCGAGCCTCTCAGTGCGCATACCCCGTGGGGAACGTCCAAAGACATACCCGTGTGGCTGCGGTCTAGTTCTGGCCCAAGTGGCTTGACACAGGACATCCGGGAAGAGTCAAAGCTCTGTACGGCAAAACTAAATGCCAGTATTGTGAACTAGACCTCTTTTCAAGACTTCTGCCGATGGCCTGGGCTGCGTTCTGCGGAAGACGGACCCTTCTCCAGCACAGATTCCGAGTATTTGGAGCAAATACCTCAATGCTACTTCTCCAGATCTCATCGTGATGGCAGACCACTGCATTTCTCATGAACTTTTGCCGTCTTATTGTTTGGGAAGAGATAGACAGCACTGAGTCTAATAGTCACAGCCATTCGAGCTGAACCTGAGAGGACAGCATGCTTGCAAGTACTTACATTTCTCTGGCAGCAGTACTCTCTCAGCTTCCTACCAAGCAAGCAAAGCTGGCGCGGGCTCCGCCGTCAAGTTCCAGACCTTAACTCGATGCTGACAGCTCACTCTAGAGTTTGATGTATTCGTACAGGAGATATGTTATGATTTTTTACGTCAGTGTTCAGATTGTATATCCGAGAGCCCGGTTAAATCGTGCTCGATCTTGCCTGAAGTAGTAGTTAGCAGTTCATTCCAAAGATATTGTCGAAGGGTCAATACGAACGTTTCCGGATCTTCGAACATCTCAAAGTAATCTAGAAAAGGATCTCCCCCGGTTGTCATTGTAGGGAAAGAATCCGCACTGAGAAATGCCACGCCATCTTGTTGCATCGGACCCAGACTTATGTTGTTGTCACCTATTCCCGCCTGTGGCACGCTGTCCGGCTGCAAATTGAACTGGTACGAGCCCTCAGGGCCGCCAGGCATCGAGAATAGCGATCTGTAAGTGATATCTGTGGTGTTCAAAGTATCCTCTCGTTGACGTGGTTTTGGAAAACTGACAGTATTTGCACGAGTGCCAGCTGTCATGGTGTTCTCTTGAGGAAAGAAAGACTCGACTCCTTGTCCGTCTGCAGTTTCGGGTGGACCTTGAACCCATGGATTATCACGCAGGGAGTCCACAGCACTGTTGTTCTCCGCCGCCTGCAATCCCGGACCATTCCCTGCCAAGCCTAAGCTGATGAGGTCCAGGTGCAACTGCCGCAGAGTTTCCTCTTGTTGCCCAGGTAGGATGTCTCGCACATTAGCTGCTGCGCATGCAAGTATTTCCAGAGTGGGAGGTAGCATCTGTGATCCACCAAGTTTGCAGACTTGGCTGATAAGATCAACGTAATTCCTTATTATATGTGATTCCTCTACGCTCACTGTTGGATACGTATAGAGCTGGATCTCAAGCCATAGGTAGACGAAGGCTATATTGACTATACTGGGCGAAAGCGTCAGTGATGGGCCATCGCGGTCACTTCGTAAGCCAAGGTGAGAACAGTGTTTCGGAACTCCTTCTTTCCAGGCTTCCAGAAGCGCAATTTGAGGTCCTCTGAGAGTCCCAGCAGGAACACGTAGAAGGCTGTTGGCCACGCTGATGAGGCGAATCAGCTGATTGAAAGTACTCAGAGTACGACTGGGTAGATTAGGGTCTGCGTTTTGATGTCGAGAGGTATTTGCATGCAAGAAAGATGACCGCCATGGCTCCCACTCCTCCAGACCAGACTCGTCGATTGGGAGGCACGATTCAACATCTTCGCTTCCCAAGTAGGGCACCTTTCTCAGCCGCATCGCCAGAAGAGATTCCATCACGAAGCACCCGAGCCAGACACGCTCGGCAGCACACTTATGGGTTTGCCATGCTGTTGAAAGCTGATCGAGATCAATGGCACAAGCAATGGAGATTGCCTGAGTTATCAACATCCACGCAGCTTTGTATTCATGCACAGTCCAGCGATATAACGCAAGTATCGTCATCGCCTGCACATGACCGAGCGAGTATTGATGTTCATTCTCCCATGGGATGAGATTCCGAGCATGCGTGTACATGGATTCGGACGCTTGAGGTTCTTTGGCATATTTAGCAGGTGTGTTCGCTGTCTGTGCTGCCTCTGTGGAGGCGCAAGCGAGTATTGCCCATAAGACAGCATGGTCTCCTGAATCCGGAGACTGACGAGTGATTATCGGCCCTTCGGTAGGATATGAGTATAATGTTCGGAAGACGACATGCCTTTCTACGATTGGAAGCCACAAGTGGTGATATGAGAGATACCAATCAAGTAGAAGACGCGCCTCAGCCGGAAGACGTGGAGCATGCGATGTCGGTTGACAGAGAGTAGAACCGTCTTGATCGGCGACCAATGCTTGTATGGCAGGGCCGCTCCAGTCGGTTTGCGAGTTTGGCGCCCCGTCGTTGTCTACATGGTCCGGAGCAAATGATAGTGCGCGAGAGGTCCGCTCATCAGCCCGCTGCACATATGAACTCCACGAGTCTACCGGTCGGTGCTCCTGGACGTTTCGTGTTGATGCAGTCGGACATGCACTTGATTCGTCTCCAGAGTCCTCTGTGATCGCAAGCAATTGATGTGTCTTCTCTGCAATCTTACTTGCTTTCCAAGAAGCCAGCAGACCCTCTGCATTGCTCGTGCTGTCCCCAAGTTGGTCCCTGATACGGAAGTCCAGTATAGATGCTCCCGACAAAAGCGATACCACTGCAGCCTCGCTGTCTGGGATGTTTTGGATAACAAGACCCCAAAGGCATTCTAGAGCGCGTACGTAGCCTGTCTTCAGCCCTCGCCGCTTCGCTGCAGCACCGTAGGAGCAAGCCTTCTTCGTCTCGAGGCACTTGGAGCAACGTGGAACAAGTCCATCGCATTTGAGCTTCCCATGCCGGCATTGGTCGCAAGCTCGTGCGATTCTACGCCTCTTTCCTGGACGGGACACTTCATCGGCTTCTGACATGTCGGCAAGGCAATTTTTTGGTATCTCTGGCGAAGGGGCAGAACTTTCTTGAAATCTCACTACATGGCTAGATTGGGTCCTGGCAAGAACGCCTTGCTCGACGAGATCAAAGAGGTGTTGTGATTTGCTGTGCTTTGCTCCTGGTCCACTTTGTGATAGTTTGTCGTCCGCCAACCCCTCGTTGAGGTACGGATAATTAGTTAGCCGATACGGACGATGAGTTAGCCGAGTGACAGCCGTGCGTCACCAGGCTCTTCGTCAGAGTCTCGCGTGTTCCACCTCCGCTACTTCCTGATATGCCTGTTGCAAACCAAAAACCACACCTTCGACCATGCGTAAGCGGCCTTGTGCCCCGAGCAAAAGCTTATCACATGACACTTGCGACCGCTTGCAAACCTGCGACATGCAAACGACAAACCCGGATACAGGCAATTCCAGCCTTGCTCGTCGTTCATTTGGGACCTCGTTCAGCGCAAGAGCTAGTGTGCCTCAGAAGCGCAAAGCAGAAGTTCCAGTGGAGTCCGAACACGATTCGCAGTCGAACCCGTCCCGATCGCTTCAAAGACATCGCCATGTCGAACCCTCGCGACAGATTGCACGGTCCCATGCGCCTCTCCAGCGACCGACTGGGACTTTTGAGCAGGACTCCTCAATTGTATTTGTCGGTCCGCGTGGAAACGGAAAGTCGAGTCTGGCTGTCATTGCTGCCACTGCGCTCCAAAGGAAGGTCGTAGAGGCGGACGACTTGTTCTTCCAAGCAACTGGTCTAAGTCAAGGTGCATTTCGGAAAGCTCACGGCGTCGAGCAGCATCGCCTACGTCAGGCGGACCTCCTCCGAGAGATGCTATTGCAACATGACAAGCATTGCATCATCGCTTGTGGCCCTCACGTTGTTGTTGGCAGGGGCAGGGAGCTCCTAAAGGATTTCAGCAGATCTCATGCCATCATCAACGTGAGTCGAGAAAGTTCAGCGATCGAAACAAGCCTCGACGCTAAAGGTCAGAGACGAATGATAGATGCAGTTCAGGAGATGCATTCAATGCACCGACAGCTATCTAACTTCGAATACTACAACCTGGAGGAAGACTGGCGGAGCGAGCTCCAGTCAGCATCAGAGGTTGGTGCGGAAGGAACCCTTCCGCATCGCGTATACCGAAAAAGCTCCTTCCAGACTCTTCAGCACACGAAGAAGGACTTGATCAGCTTCCTGAGCACATCTTTAGGTCTGAACGCATCCGAAGGCACATTTCACACCCTTCAGCCACCTGATCCAGAACTGCGGCCCGACACCGTCGCACTGTCAATTCCAATAAACATGGTTGAGAAGCTCGATCTTGATTGGGACGCCCTTGAATGCGGACATGATGCCGTGGAGCTCGTTATGAATGCGACCCCGACACTTTTGGCCACTCCTATCACGGCGATAACATGCGACACTATAGGACGCTCTATCGCAATCGTCAGGCGCCACTTTTCGCTACCGATTCTCTTCCATCTTCGACTGGATTCGATCGAGCACTCTGAACTCGAATCAGACATGCTGAGATCCTACTTTGCTCTACTTCATCTTGGTCTACGTTTTGCACCCGAGTTCCTGACGGTAGACCTCCGGAGCCCAGACCACGACATTCATCGCTTAGTGAACGTTAGAGGCCTCACGAAGGTCATCGGGAGTTATTACCATCGGAACGCTGATGATGGCTTCTGGGCTGGTGGCAAGCCGGACGAAATGTATCGAAAGGCATGTGAGACTGGCTGTAACGTTGTCCGTCTTTACCAATCAGCGACATCAACATCAGACAACTTTTCCTGTCTTGCTTTAATGTCTCGAATGAGGAGCAAAACAGATGGTATTCCTGTTGTTGCGTACAATTTGGGTCCTTTAGGCACTCTTTCGAGTGTCTTTAACGCTGTATTGACGCCAGTAACACATCCATCGTTGCAAATTGGCGAGCCTGCAGCAGATCATCCAACCGCGCCAACCATTACTGCTGGTGAGATGCAGCAGATACGATATGCCACCAAAGCTCTCAATTCTCTCAAATTTTATGTCTTCGGTTCGGACGTCAAATACAGCCTCTCGCCAGCTGTGCACAATGCCGGATTTGCAACATGCTGGATGCCTCATACTTACGATGAACGTCAGTGCGACTCCCTGGACCTCATACGCACGCTAATCCGGGGCTCCGAGTTTGGTGGCGCCAGTATCAGTATGCCGTTCAAGGCGGAAGTTGTTGACATCGTCGATTATCTAAGCCCCTCAGCGCGAGCAATCGGAGCAGTGAACACGTTGCTTCCAGTCCGCAGTCTGAATGGGGTGAATGTCTCAAGTCATTCATTTTCCAAATATCAGAGAAATCGCTCTGGACCTGTTACGGCTTTGCATGGTGCCAATACAGACTGGATGGGCATTTATGCTTGCATATCCAGATACATCTCACCAGCTAATGCTCCTTCGCCCCATACAACAAGCGTTGTCATCGGAGCGGGTGGAATTGCTCGCGCATCAATATATGCAATGGCACGTCTGGGAGTGAGTAACATCTTTGTTCTCAACAGAACGTTGGCGCATGCGGAAGCGCTGGCCGAGCACTACAACTCGAACACCGGCAGCAGTGGTGGTCTTCAAGGTTCCGCTGCCGCTTTGGATACTGTGAGTGCTGTAAAGCCCACCGTACGCATCCTCAATTCCCGTGACGAGGCTTGGCCTGAAGGATTTTCATATCCCAGTATCATTGCATATACTATTCCAACACGTCAAGCTGGGACAAGTGGACAACGCGATTGGAGAGTGCCGGAGCACTGGCTTGAGAACGAGACCGGAGGACTTCTAGTCGATGTATGTCTTTCATTTCCTGGCTGTGCTACGGTTTCTGACCAGATTGCAGGTTTCTTACCATGATTTCGACCCGGCAACGTCGCAAGCAGCATTGGAAGTCAAACGTCGAGGATGGGTCACGATAGATCCGCTTGAAGTGTTCTTCGAGCAAGGCTGTGCTCAATTTGAGCTTTTCACCGGAACTCCAGCACCTCGGGGCGCCATGTGGGAGTCTTGTCTCCGGCAATATCATCGGAACGTCTTCGAACACGTCGGCCGCTAATGATTGCAACGCCCCGCCGAGTACCGGAAAAAGTGCTGCCCGGACTGTAAAACCCACAGTTGGGACACTGAAGCGCCTCAGAAGTACGTCTTGAACTACCATAGGCTAGGACTTCTCAAGATCGAACGAAGACAATAGCAATATCTGTTGAAGTGAGCTTTTATTCTTTGGCCCAGCAAGATGAATCTCAATCTCTGTTTGGTATCACAACGACACGATCGGCCAGCTGCACCAACGCTATCTGCCGCAAAGGACGATTCCTTAGCCTTTTTGGCCACTCACGATCGGACTCTCGTCGGCGGATTTCTGCAAAGCTTTCCACATCCCCTTCCGGTCAATCTCCCGAACACGCTCATCGCCTACCCATGCTCTCCATTGCTGCTCAGCCTGATGACCCACGACGTGGATGCCCTCTATCGTCCGCCATCCGAATGCTCGAGCGAGTTTGAGATGTCTCGTTTGCCGGGGCTTGTAACACATGTCCAGCACCAGACCCTTGGTTGGTCTCTGGAGAAAGACCTCGAAAATCATCTTCAAGTTCTTCTCATCTGGGGTGATTGGAGGAATGTCTGGCACTGTTCCCACAATATAGGTAGGTGTCTGCAATGCTTCGGTCTGGTGAATGGAGTTCACGTGGATGATATGTGGCCGGGAAACGTAGCGCTGGTTTACGTCTCGTTGCAGATCTACCACTTCTTGTTCGTCCCGGTTCAGGACGTAGATATCACGGCAACCCATTTTTGCCGACAATGCATAGACCGCAGCACGGGCGGCGCCCCCAGCACCAATGACCAGTGCGGTTCTCGTTGAAGGCAGCCGCAGGCCTAGGGAGAACTCCGAAAGAGATCCCGCAATGCCGCACCAGTCGACATTGGTGCCACTCAGTCGGCCATCAGCGGCAACGCAAACCGTGTTGCATGCTGCGAGGGTTGTTGTAAGCTCGTCCACTTCGTCGAGCTGTCCCATTACTGTGCTCTTGTACGGCATGGTGATAGATGCACCCGCACAGACATCCGACCTCAACAGCTTCATGCACTCTTCGATTGTGGAGCACTCCTTAACCTGGAAGGTCCAGGGAAGCTGGAGAGACTTCGCGATGTAGTTGTGCATGGGAGGTGCAACAGAATGCCCTGTCCCAACGCCAATGAGATATAACTCACGGGGCACCGATCCGTGAGGTGATACGACTTCTGCCATGTCGAGTGAGATGCAAGTAGGGCCAGATGAACAGTAGTGCTTCGAAGATCTCTGTTTCGAGTAGTTGCGGATAACCATGTACAAGATGAAAAGCTCCGTTTGTTGCCTTCGATGCTTGGGGGTCAGAACCTCTAGACCATCGCTGACCTTTGAAAATGCACCTTCTTGATTATCAATAGCATGCGGCCAAAGACAAAACATTGAGGTCCTCCGGTCCATCGCTCTCTGGAACCTGATGATCCGTGCTTGAGCACCTTGGAGTGGATCCCAATGACTGCTTCTTCATACGGCTGAATACAAAGCCGCATTTCGCGGTCGAGACTTAACATACTCAAAAGAGCCCGAATCAGTCCAACCAGCTCGTCACCGTAAAAAAGGGAACACACTGTTCCATCAGCCTCAATCACCATGGCTCAATATGAGACTCGACACTTCATCAACGGGGAATACATCGCTGGACAAGGCGGCAAAACATTCGACGTCATTGTACGTTTTTGTATCTTCTGCGGATCACAGTATTGACGAGTGGCAGAACCCCTTCGATGGCAAAGTAGTCGCCACAGTTCCCACGGCCTCAGAGCAGGATGTCTCCTCCGCTGTAGCTGCAGCCGCGAAGGCGCAGCCTGCTTGGGCAGCACTAGCCGCCAGCAAGCGTGCCCGTGTGCTCAGGAAGTTCTCCGATCTGATGGCAGAAAATGCTTCCAAGCTGGCAGAGGTAAGAAGGCTACTGTTCGTTCGTTCATTACTGTGATTGACACTGCTTTCAGCTAGATGCGGTCTGTATGGGCAAGCCGGTATCTGCACATGGTGGAGAGGGTAAGTCGGTTTTCACCTTGGACACAACCCTGTTGATGCTGTCTCCAGCAGCCATATATTCATGACAACAGATTGCTGACCCGATCTGTTGACCGTATCAGTCGAGACCGCGTGCGACATTACCAATTTCTTCGCTGGCCAGGTCGAGCAGGCGTATGGCCAGTCGTCCCTGAACGCGCCAAATCACCTCAACATTTCGCTCCGGCAGCCTTTCGGAGTGGTTGCAGCCATTGTCCCCTGGAATTTCCCAACCATGATAGTAAGTCGAAGCAGACGAAAAGGTGGCGAGGCGTCCGTTTGCTGAACCATGTCGACAAAGTGGTGTCATGAAGTACCTCCTGCGTGTGGCGCCGGCAACGCAATCATCTTGAAGACATCGGAGAAGAGCCCGTTAAGTGTAATATATATCTTCTGTCGTCACCTAGCGAGCAGCTGATCAACAAACTTCAGGGTCTCTTACTCGCTCGCCTGGCGCTCGAAGCAGGTTTCCCTCCTGGTATCGTGAACGTAATATCCGGCGCAGGACCGACGGGCGAGTTGCTTTCTTCCCATATGAAGATACGGTATGCTTGTGCTTGCGGCATTTTACATGTGCTGATGGAGCCTGCAGAAAAATCAGCTTCACAGGATCGGTCCGAGCTGGGCGAGCAGTCATGCAAGCTGCTGCCCGATCGAATTTAAAATCAGTGTGTCTCGAATTGGGAGGCAAATCACCCTTGATCGTATTTGCCGATGCCGATCTTGAGTCGGCGGCTGAATTGGCAACGACCTCAATCACCTACAGTGAGCATTTGAGATGTTGAATCTTAACCTTTTCCAGCTGATCATTTCTCAAGATTCGGGCCAGGTCTGCACTGCATCCTCTCGCGTGTATGTGCAAAGAAGTGCGGCAGGAGCCTTGAAGAGATTACTGGTATCCCGCTTCGAATCCTTGAAGCTGGGCTCGCCAACCAGCACTGATACCGATCTTGGTCCTCAGGCCGATGCAACACAGGCCAAATCGATTGCAAGCTTTTTGGAGGTTGGTAAGAAGGAGGGAACTGTTCTGACCGGCGGAGAACAGTCGGACGTTGGGGCAAACTACATCAAACCTACCATATTTGCCGGCATTCAAGATGACAGTCGTATCAATGTCGAGGAAGTTTTCGGACCCGTCCTGGTTCTCCACGAGTTCGACACTGAAGAGGAAGTTGTGGCGCGGGCGAACGACACGGAGTGTAAGTCCCAAACATTCATCGCTTGCAGCCTGGAAGCTAACGAAGATTCGTAGATGGCTTGTATGCCTCCGTACTCAGCTCGAACGTCGATACGGCACTCCGCGTTGCTCGTGCTTTGGAAGCTGGCAATGTCGGAGTCAATTGTACGTCGCCATTTGACTCTTATGAGCTGCCGTTTGGAGGATACAAGTCTTCGGGCGTCGGACGCTCAAAGGGATCAAACGCAGTTCTTTCTTGGCTGGAGGAAAAGTCAGTATACATTAGACAGAAGCCAGCACCTCAACGTGAGTCTTGAGAGGTACATAGAGCAAGTCATGCAATGTTGCGATGGATCTTTGAGCTTACTTCTCCGTACCTCTGCTGCCTTGAGTAAACTTGAGAGGAGAATGGCCGCAAAGCGCTTGGTGCCATGGCTCCATGATCACAGTGAAATGCCAGCTAGTTTCTGCAGTCATGGACATTGGCGCCTGCTGCCATGACTTCGTCGATGATTACGATTCCCTAGCATTCAGATTCTGCAATCAAAGTGATTATCAAACTGACTCAGATGACTTAATATTTGCATTACGTATATCAGAAAAGTATCTATGCATAATGCCCTCCGTCCGCTCGGAGTATAATGCCCCTAAGGTTCGAACATGTGGTTAGCACTCGGTACCTCTCGAGCATGTGTGGCAACTCACGTTTGGAAGTCATTGAAGTAGGACGAGGCAAAGTACAGGGCGCCTTTGGCAATATCAAGCGGAGTGCAAAGGCGTCCAACTGGGACCTCGGTCGCTGCGGTGGACAGGGCCTCGGTCGTCGGTTCTTCGCCCAGGAAGTCTCGCATCAAGGGGGTTTCGCTGATGGAAGGCGCAACGGCATTGAAGCGAACGCCCTTGCACGAGTATTCCCGAGCAAGAGAGCGCGTAATCACCTCGACCGCAGCTTTGGTGGCCGAATACCACATCAATCCATTGGTAGGCTTGCAGGTGATGCAAGATGCGATATTGACCACGCTTCCCGAGCCCTGAGCCACCAGATGTGGAAGGACGACGTTGACTGAGTGGAAGATGCTCTTGACGTTGATGTCAAAGACGCCTGGACGTGTTAGCGGGGAACAAGGCAATGACGCGTGACGTCACCTACGATCGTAATCTGCCTCCGTCACAGTGAGCGTGTCCTTTTTCGGGTACGTCCAGCCGGCGTTGTTGACGAGAACATCCAACGTGCCGAACTCGGATTTGGCGGTTTCTAGAGCTCTGCGCCAGTCGTCCTCTTTTGTCACATCCGTCTTCGCGAAAACGGCTTGTCCGCCTGCAGCCACGATTTGTGCCGCGGTTCTGCGAAGAAGATACGATCAGTCAAAGCCAACTGAGCTTGCGACTAGAGCTTACTTCTTGCCACCTGCTTCATTGATGTCTGCGACCACAATTTTGGCACCCTCTTCTGCAAAGAGCTTCGCAATGCCTTCTCCGAAACCTAGAAGCCACGGAAACAGTCAATATCATGTAATCGCAAGCACACTTCTATCGACGTACCGCTGGCGGCACCAGTGATTAATGCCACCTTGCCTTCGAGTAGTTGTCTAGGAGCCATGATGTTTGATTTAGCGGCGGATGCTCACAAAGCACCTCAAATAATCAATCTCATGCGCTGCTGGCACAAGAACGGTTACCAAATGCGTCTAAGACTTCGGCCGATGCTTATCCGTAGCACCACCTCTGAGTTTTGAGCGGATCTAACTCGCGGATGAGTTCCTTACCGTTCGTGGCTTGAGTATCTCATAACACCACAATGTCTGGTGTCTTAGTGTGCGTAGAAGCAAGACAATCTGCCTGCTTACATTATGTCGAAATTCCAGGTTAAGTGGGGGATGTTGGCTACTGGTGGCATTGCGGAGACTTTTGGCCGTGACATTCTTCTGAACCCGGATACGAGGGGTGTTCACGACGTTGAGCATGTCGTCGTCGCAGCCGCTGCATCATCGTCTCAGTCGCGAGCTCGCATTTTTCTCGATAAGATTGGGGCACCAGAGACCGCCGTCGCGTATGGCTCGTACAAAGAGCTTGCTCAGGACCCGAACCTCGATATTATATACATCGCGACACCGCATAGTCACCACTTCCAGCACTGTATGCTATGTCTTGAAAGTGGGAAAAACGTCCTTTGCGAGAAGCCATTCACGACCAATGCAGAGCAATTGGAAGTGCTCATCCGAACGGCGAAGGAGAAGAACTTGTTTTTGATGGAAGCGGTAGGTTGTCCTCTGTACCTTCAGGTTCTCCCAATGTTGACAACTCTCTTCAAGGCTTGGACAAGATACTTCCCTCTCTCACTTTACGTGCGGGAGCAGGTCACGTCCGGCGCCATTGGCACAGTCTACCGTACCTTTGCGGACTTGAGTATGATATCGTCTCCTGAAGCACTACCTGACAGTCACCGCCTTGTCAGCCCGGACTTGGCAGGAGGTGTGCTGATGGATACCGGCATCTACGCCTTGACATGGGTGTTTCAGACCCTGTTCACTACACAGCAGATTCCGGCGGCACCAGCTGTCTTGAGCGCCTTGCGCAAGTATCGACTTGGCACAGACGAGCAGGTTTCGATGTTGTTGACCTTTCCCCGGCGTGTAGGAGGGGACGCTCATGGGATCGCAACAGCGGGCGTACGTACAGCCACGGATCCGGACGAGAAAAGCACAGCCGGACCAGCAGTGCGTATTCAAGGCTCGAAGGGAGAAATTCAAGTCTCACACCCTGCATTTCGCCCCACCAAAACCAAGCTCATCTGCACAGATGGAGGGATTGAGGAACGAGAATGGCCTCAGCCAGGTCCAGGACCTGGGAGCAGCTGGTACAATGGATTCCGCAATGAAGTCGGCGGTGTTCTCAACCAAGAGGGTGAGGGCCACGGAATGTTCTGGGAAGCAGATGAATGCGCATTCGCACTCAGAGACGGTCGAAAGGAGAGTCAACACCACACTTTGGCGGAGAGCCTGGTGATCATGCAGGTCATGGACCAAGTGAGAAAGCAAAACGGGATTCGATTTCCAGGGAAGATCGAAACGGCGATTTATCCAGTAGATATTTGATGTCCACTTTATTGTCTCCTACACGTGCAGTGGTGATATGCTCACTTCTACTTTTGCACTTGGCACGAGTGACAACGATTCAAGCAAAGTGATTGTCTAGCGTTCACTATCCAGCAACTTCGCCCACGCGAGTATTTCACACACGCATCGATACGACGCCGCGGCGCGTTTAGCATAGTCAATGGGGATGTCAGGATCTGACTCCCAAAGATGCCTCGAGAAGGTTTCCATGCTGATCCATCCACGATATCCAAGCTGATTGACAATTGCTTCTGTGACATCTAGAATTGGCAAGTATCCGCCGACATTTTCCTCGCACGGGAACAGCCTTGCAGCCCTTGACCACGTCATCCGACATGGTTGGCCTTCAACATGAAGAGGACTTCCTGCCTCGAGTGGGCTCGCCAGTTTCTCCGCATCGGACAGCTGGACATAGAATACCTTGGCCACGTCCACGTCTTGCACAAGCCGCGACAGAGAAGCTTCGAGCTCTGCATCTGCGTTTGGTGTCTTGCCGCCAGGACTCGAAGGATCACCCCAGACCCTGCCAGCAATGTGGAACGTATCCAAGCAGAGTCCGAAGTTCGGCCTGTCAACTGCTCTGACAATATCCCAGCTTTGCTCCCATAAATCGAAGTAAGTGCCCCATGCGACGCTCTCGTATGCAATCCGCACAGGCGGAGACATAGCGAGGGCTAGATCAGCAATTTCGACGAGGTCGGCGACAACTTTGTCGAAGTCTCCTGTGATTCCGGATAGCATGAAGTTGCTGGGCATCTGAATCATGTCACAGGCAAGAGCGTGGGCGAGCGTGAGCCATTGCAGCCATCTTCGGATAGCACGTCGGTGTGCCTCTTCGTCAAGTAGTCCGTCATAGGAGTTGAATGGCTGGAGAACGATGACGGTGAGGCCCAGAGCATCACATCGCTTCCGGATGTCCTTCGCGGCTTGGAGTATGGACAGCTCGTCGGCCTCGTTCGGGGGCGTCGCTGTTTGCGTCGCGTGCTGGACTAACGCCTCGTAGCAGATTTCGATGCCCCTGATGCCATTGCTCCCGGCGGCTTCCAGTACTGTATCAATGGAATGTCCTCCTTGTGGTTTGCCGAGGCTTGAGCTGGCTACCGCCAATTGTAATGCTTGTGCCATTGTCACTACTTCCTGTATTGCTCAAGCGAATGTTTTCCGTGGCTGTAAGATTGTCGAGGTGGGACAACGCCGTTGCCATAGAGGCACGTTCCGATGAATCATTTCTGGACGGTCGTTAATCGGCTTTGTGTAACTCCGAGCATGAAGAGACACGCTCTTGGATGGCAACACCCGACTACAAAGTTTTTGTCTCTGTTCGGCCTCGCGAACTATTCACAATGTAGTACAGTCCAAGAAGCGCTAGTGGTGACTTGATGGAGAGCTCGACACGAGTACGTCCACACGGCTCTGAAATTACCCGTACACGCGGATCAAAGATCGCGCTTCGTCTATGTACGCCGTGAAAGTGTGCACCGTCGGACTGGCGATGCCCTTGGTATCGGTAAGCGTGGGACGCGTCATTTCCGATATGGGAAGAGGCCGACTCCTCGACGGCAGAATACAGATCCGGCACATCTTCGAGCTTGAGCTTTCGTATGATATGCGAAGGATGTCTCATCACCACTCTTAACAAGAAGAGTCTCATCCACCGTCCCTCCTGTTCGTCCAAGATGGTCGACTTACACAGCCTGCCTTCAGGGTCGAGGCCTGTTGAAGCAGTACGCAACAATGGCCCAGATCATCTGCTGCTAGATCGTATGAAGCTACGAGAGCTGGCCGAAGGCTGGCCTATGTATAGGTATTCTTTTAAAATTCGAGGCTCACCAGCTCTTCGCTGAGTTAATGCACAGAGACGCTTGCGAATGGGAGAACTTCGCCTTCATCTTCCATCCTGAGGCATATGTCTACACAACCTGGACAGGCAAGACATTCTTCAATGACTTCATCGAAGCGTCGAAGCGCGGTATGGATGCTGGCGCATTTATCATGCACCGATGCCATGGTATCACGACGGACATCAATCTGGCTGGAGATCGGGCCATAACCAAGATGAAGGCGACCATCACTCAACGGTTTGAGCTTTCAGGATGCGAGGTCGATGCAGAGAGTGATTGTCGGTTCCTCTTCTTCTGGGTCAAGAATGGTACAGATTGGCAAGCGAGGTTTGTCCGGCATTGGTATGAGAAAGACAAGTTGATCCCGGTGGACCCCAGCCGGGTACCGTCTTTAGATCAGGATCACCTTCAGACATTTCCATCGGGTTACAGGTACTTGGCTTATTGTCAGGAGATCTCAATGGGAGTCAAGGTGTTGAGGAACATGCCCGGGCATAATAGGGAAAATGGAGTGCGAGGTGGAAGTCGGGAGGCTGGGGAGAAACATGATCTACTCTACTGGCAAGCAAAAGCGTGGGTAGAAGGTGAGGACATCAGCTTCTAAATTGGTAGACCATAATATCCAAAAGGGGCGTGTTTTGATCAGTGTGTCCCGGCTTGTATGTGTCTCGAGCTTTCGAGGGCCAATCGCGAGAGCTGAAGTGCGCAACAACTGGACGCCTGCTCAACCACTAAGGAGAACCCTGTCACCTAGCAGAGGATGTTTGCTCCAGTGGAAGTCAAAGAGTCTGCAACAAGCATTCTCTAGTCATGATTGACGTTGACTGTGTAACTGTAGACCGTGGACTGCAGGCAGCTCTTAGAATTGGAAAAGCAACATCGCCTCACTTTCGTTTCTTATCGTCATCCATGGACGAAGAGTCCCGCTCCGCCGTGGATTACGTTCCCAGAACAGAGAGACAGATATACAAACCATGTTCATCGGACGTCGCCAAGAAGAAATGCGTTGAAGTAGCTCTACCGTCTTGGAAGCATACCGAGGAGTCGCCGCTCGGCAAAATAAATTAACCCACTCTTAGTCAGTGGAACTCGTTCTTGCTCGCAAGCCTATCGTTCTCCAGAAAAGTCTCGATCTTATCCGTCATTCGATCTTCGATATCTCTGCACCACAGGCAGGCCAGAATGCTGACAATTCCAAAGGATAAAGAGGCCAGAGCAGTCGTCCTGTACATGGAAAAGGTTAGCAGAGGCTTGTACGCAAAGATCGCAACGACGTCCTACGTACCGTAGCGCAACAATGTAATACTGTTGGAACGCGGTCAGCGCCGCAGCGATGACGTGCTGCGTAATGTCTGGCACTTGGGAAAGCGCAGTCTCTCCTACCGGCAAGGCGCTCAACAAGGCCGCCACGGATGCAGGAGGCAAGCCTGCTGCGATCGCCGCTGATGGCACAAGCTCCTTCATGCTGCTGGCTTGGACGTTCGTGAGGATGGTTGTACAGACAGTAAGTGCAACCACACCTCCCCCGTTCCGAGCAACCCCCGAAAGTCCACCTGAGACCCCGAGATCTTTCTGTTCCACCTGCAATTCATCAGAGACAGAAGGGGCTGCGTACGGAAGGCCTTACTCACGCCAAGCTGCGTATAAGCTATTGAGAGATATTGGCCCCAGCCCATGCAGATCTGGTTAATGACCACGAAAGCAACCATCATGCCTTTGCGATTAGGTCGAACCAAACCCAACAGAGCTCCAAACAGGACCGTGATCACCACAGAGCCTGTGAGCGTCCATTTCCATGCGCGGATACGACTACCAAACAAGACCAGCAGTACACCACCGAAAACCAGCCCGAGATTTGGTGGCAGGGAGAGAACGACCCCAGCCAATCCAGGCGAAGCACTGTTCCAGAAGACGTTACTATGAGCAGGTTAGTGACATATGGCCTAGTTGTAGCACATTTGGACAGTACTCGCACCATCGTTGGCCAGGTCACATTGATAATGTAGTAGAACATGGTTTCAGTATGCAGCCTTGTCAGCTTGCGCCTAGTATTTGTTGAGAAAGGACTTACGAATACGACCAAAAAAGGAGCTGTCATGTCCCGGCCTTTCCCTCTTCTGAACACGTGGCGAGGACACAGTGGATATCGGATGTTGAATCTGCGCTCTGCTTGGTTCTCCCAGATACCGAACAAAGCGATGATGACGAGACCGGTTGTGAGAGGTGCTACTACACGAACATCCGACGAGCGTGTTGTGGTCGTCAAGAGGCATTCAGTCAGAGACCTGTTGCAACATTAGTCCTGTGGCGTTGCCCCGAGGGAGATAAGACAGGTGCTTGAAAGATCGGGCGCTCCTCAACACCACGTACAGTGTGCCGCCAAAAGCAAAGAGCACCATGCCAACCCAGTCCATGCCAACCCAGTCTATGCCCTGCAGAGCCTCCTTCCATGGAACTCCTCGAGGGTGTTTCGGGGGATAGCACAAGCTGTATAACCCACCGAAGCACAGTGCCTAGCATCATGAGCCTATGTTGGGATGAATTTGCGAAAACACATACATGCAGAATGGCGGGAGCATAGAAAAGCCACTTCCACGTCTCGCCGTGCTGAGCAGCGTATCGGCCGGCAACAGGACCGACCTGCAATCGAGTGAGCGTTGTGAATCCGCCCTCAGAATCTGGTGTTTAGACGTACCAGAATAGCAACGAAAAGAAAGGTGTCGGTAACAACGACGCCTTGATCGGTTAGAGTCAACCCGTATTTACATCTAAAGAACAGTGATCATACCTATGTGTCGCCATCGGTTAGGCATCAATTTTGGCTGTGGAGAGTTGTTAGAATGTCGGTCGATACGTTGGAGAGCGTATCTTGGACGTACAAGAGCGAAAGCCGCAAGCTAACAGTTGCCTGACCCGAAGCCTGTTATGGTCATTCCAACGATGACAGTACTGGCTGACTTCGCACTTCCAGCAACAATGTTGCTGACCTGAAGACGATTCAGTACGGCACATCCACACAAGAAAGCCAAGAAGGAGAGTGTGAGACACTCACGCACCAGGGCTAGAATGTTGCCAGCCAAGATGAACTTCCGTCTCCCGAACAAATCGGAATTGGCACCACAAGTCATGAAGGCGATACACACTACAAGCACAAAGCTTGTCACATACCATGGCGCTGCAGTTAAATCACCGAGGTCGGTTGCAATTGCACTTCCCGCTGCCGTCACTGCGGGAATAGGCCAGAATGCTGCGCCGAACTGCAAAGAGAGCATCTGTAGGTCTTAGTATCAGAGTGCAGGACATCAGTGTCTGGAGCAGTCTCGAGCCACTTACCAAGATCACTATCCAAGTCTTGGGCGTCACAAGTGACTCGTCCGTTGCTTGACTTGCTTCTGGTGCGGCAGCTGAGGCGTGTTCTATATGCTGCTCGCCTTTCTCGGGCCAGTTGTCTTTCCCGTCCAACTCCATGCTGTCATCTGTCGTCGTACGCCGTCAGATCTTCGGCACCCACGGGAGAAATTCACAACAGCACAAGAGAGAGGGTCGTGCGCTTGAAGAGCAAGTGTATAGCTGCTTCGGTCAGCCGATCAATAGAGTAGTGGAGGAGTAAGATAAGATGTTGTCTGCTAATGAAAGAGCGACGCAGAAAGCTGTACTTTAAATACAATCCGTACATCGAACCTAAAGAGTGTTCGACCGATGTATACTTAGGGAGTATAAGTTAGATACGTAAGATAGCTCTATACGTATATATCTTAGTTTAGAGCTTAGGAGTCCGTACGTCGGAACCGAAACTAGAAAGCTAAGATACGTCTATATTATAAGGTAACTCGTAAACATTAAAGGCTCCGTCGAACAGTAGGAAGCGTCTATAACGATTATTTACTAAAGGAGCTAAAGCTTCCTTAGTAGTTCTAGACCCCTTAGGATAATTTATTAATATTACTAGACTACCTAATCTATAAGTCTAAATCGCTTATTACGTATACCCTTAAGCTAATTCGGTATATACTTACTAGCTTAGTAATATAGTACTACGAATTAAGCTATTAGATATAGCTAGCGATTTACACTCTAAATATTAAGCGCTATACCTAAAGTACCTAAGAAGCGCTAATATCCGGCCTATTAGCCTATTTCCTTAAATTATATAGGGTCGTAATTAATAGGCTAAACCTTAAATCGATAGAAAGTAGGGGTTTTAAGGCCGTATATTAAGAATTAGAGCCTTAAGTACTAGTTCCTTAATATATTAACCTCCTTTTTAGCTACTATAATTAGAATAAGTAGATAGTACGTTATAATTTACTTAGTTACTAGTTAATTATATAATCTATATTATAGTTATAAGCTTAGTATACGCTAGTCTACTATAGTAACGTTATAAGCTATAGTTAGGGTCTTAGTAACTAGAATACTAAAAGAAAATACTAAAGTAAGACTAGATAAAACTACTAGATTACTAAGAATAATAATAATATATCTCTTCTATATACTATAAGTAGCTTATAGGCCTCTATAGTTAGTAATAAGAAGATTCTAAAAGAGTATAAGTAGTAGAATAACTAGATTATTTAATATAGCTCCCTATATTAAATATATAAGGTATAGTAATATATAGATCTATATCGTAAAGATAGTAAGCTAGTAAAGAAGCTAACCTAGCTAGTAATACTAGACCTTATTAAAGCTATAATACTATTAGAAGAAGGAGCTCCTATACTAAGTATTAATAACTAGACTACCCTTAGTATATTAATAGCCTAATACTAGTTACTAAAGGCTATAAGGCTAGTATAGTTAAGATAGAAGAGGAGCTATATATTAGTATCTTAATTAACGCTCTATCTATTACTATAAGGTATTATACTATAAAGGATAAACTTTACTAGCTTAAGCTTTACTTTATACTAATAGACTACTAACAAGAGATTAAGCTTACTAATACTCTTAATAAGCTTAAAAAGGAGAACTTTACTACTAAAATAGATTAATAGGTTACTAACTAGATTAATCTATAGTAAAGAATAGAGATATTCTACTATTTAGAGCTAAATCGACTAAGGAGGTATTTCTACTATATAGTATACTATAAGGACGTAGCTATAGATATAATACTACTCTTTAAGGTAAATAATAGACCTAAATTAGAGTATTCTTTAATAGCTATTATTAACGAGTTTAGTTATTTTATAGTAGACTTTTAAAGATCTACTAGACGGTATACTTACGTAACGTCTCTTAGAATTACTAATACTATAGTAGCTAAAGATAGAAGTTCTTTACTTCTATTAGTATTATAAGGAAGTTCCTTATATCTAAAGATTCTACCTAAGCTATACTATAATATTACTAGTAAGCTTAAGAATAACTACTATAAGTTAAGAGCTACTTATAGTATAATTAATTTAAAAAAGTATCTAAAGGATAAGAAGTTAAGGGAATAATAAGGCTACTAAAAGAATTATATTAAGTAAGTATAAGATAACTCTTATATAGTTAAAATATATATTAAGAAGTAGATAGATACTAACTTATAAAGGGAACTAAATAAGTTAGACCGTTTAAATAGTAACTATATTAATTCTCTTAGTATTTAGAATACGAGTAAAGTATTTAAATATACTATCTTTAGAATAATAGGAATAGAATACTTACTTAAGTATTTATATTATTAATAACCTATTAAGAGCGAACTTTAAAGCTACTTATAAGCTAAAGGCTAGATTTATACTTATAACTAAAGATAATACTTTACTAGTAGTAGCTATTAGCGAGTATACCTTATATCTTAAGAATATTAATAAAGATGACTATAAGCTAACCTTAAAAGACGTTATCTATTTACCTAGCTTTATATAAACCTTATTAGTACTAATCGACTTAAGAAGGCTAGCCTTTAATTCTATAGATAAGAGAAGACTATCTACTTTAATAATAAGGTTAATAGTATATAATATCTAATACTAAAGCTTATTTAGCTATATAACGATATCTACTACTTAGATATTATTATACTACTTATAGGTAATAGAAAGCTTATATAGAGCTAGAATAAGCTTTAAGGGATATTATATATTAATAGTTATATTACTTAAGCGAATTATACTAGTCCTATAGTAATTAGAGAGCTACTAAAGGATAATATTACCTTAATAGTTATAGTAGTATAATTAAGTAAAGCTTCTTTAAATCTCTAGCGACTTACTATAACTTAATAGTACTAGGTTTATGTCTATATTAGTTATAAACGTATTACTTATCTTTAAGATAATACTAAAGGTTATATACTAGCTAATAGTAACTCTAAGGTACTACGAATATATAAGTATAGCGTCTATACTATAGCTAAGTCTTAATCGATTTCGTTTTAACGTTAAAGAGTAATACTAAATATTTCTCTTACTAAATTTACTATTAATATTACTAAATTTAATTAAGCTTATAACATAGTTAATATATAGTCTATAGATATAATCTTAGGACTTATATTTACCCTAAGAGATTATACGTAAGTAAGAGTTTAAATAATTAGCTTTAATTCGTTAAGAAGCTAAATATATTTATTTAATTAATTAGATAAGATATTAGAATACTTTAAGCTAATATAAATAGTATGATTAGACTTACTTACTACTCCTTTATTAAGAAGGAGGTATAAGGAGAGTTATAAATAAGTAGTATTAATATAAGTAAGTACTAGTTTTAAGTAAATACGAATATCTAAGGAGAAGAGATAGTTATAGGAAAGTAGAGCTTATATAGTAATTAGCCTTAAGAGTAGTACTAATAGGCTAGTAGGGCTAGCTTATTATATATAGGCTTTTCTAATAACTATTTCCTCTTTTTAAGGCTTTATTCTTAAAGCTAGTAATACGTAGTCCTAATAGGTACTATAACGCTATAACGCTAGTTATACGCTTACTTACTATAATACTATATTACTATAGTAATAGTCTTTATATATTAAGTATATATATTATTTAGTAGTAGTAGGTATATATAATTCGACGGCGGAGTTACCTATTCCCTATAGTATTACTATAGCGTTATAAGAGCCTTTTAGTATCGCTTTAGTAGTAGTATTATATAGGTAGGATTATATTAGAGCTTCGTTTACTTCTTTAACCTTCTATCTTATATCTATATTACTATAAATCTTTAAAGCTCTTTAACCTTCTTATTTATTTATTATTACTTTATTATATCTAGTAGTAATATATTTAGTAGCTTAAGTAGTAAGAGAATAATACTTCTATTTAGTAAGCGTCGTTTTTAAACTAACTATAGCTCTACTCCGCTTAATAACTATCGTAGTAGTACTCTTAGTAAGTTCCTTAGCTACTCTTATACTATACCTACTAATTATCGTAGCTAGGCTTAATATAAACGCCCTAAATATAATCTACCGTCCTTTTAGCTTTATACTAATTAATACGCCTATAATAGAATACCTATATAGTCGTCTTAGTATACCGTATACTATAACTTAGAGTAGCTAGTATATAGATACTAAAGATAGTCCTTAATCTCTTACTAATCCTTTAACGCTAGAGACTTATAACCTCTTTAGTTTAAGGCTAGCCTCTTAGTAGTCCTCTTCTTAAGCTCTAAATCTAAGCCTCTTTAGTAACCCTAACTTAATAGTAAAGGCTTAGTATACTCTTAGTCTTAAGTTATTAAAGCCTATATTAAACGCTAAGAAGAAGCTATACTAATTATATAATTTTAACGAGACTAACGTATCTCTAATAGATCTCCTTATTATTCCTAATCTTTTAAAGTAAATTATACTATAACTAGATCTCCGTTATTATATCTACCGTAAGTACGTCTACTACTAAAGTAATAATACGCTACTAACTAGCTCTAACTACTCTTACGCCTTTTTAAGTAATAAGTATAGTAACTATAAGAGTTTAAAATCGAATTTAAGTACGATACTAAATATCTAGCTAAGTTTAACTATATCCTTAATATAGTAGAGTAGTACTACTAGCGTACTATCTATAATAACGAAGCTAACCCTTTCTAAGTCGCTACTCGTTAGTCTAAGTTCTATACTTACTATAAGAGCTTTACTACTCGTCTCTATATAGCTATTAAGGAAGTAGAAAACGACTATAGTAATAGTATCTCGAAGTAGTATACTACTTACTATCCTTTATTTAAGAAGAATAGTCGTTCTTTTAAGGATCGTATAAGTATCTCTAGTAGTATAGAGCTAAGTAATATTATATTAAACTATAAGATAGAGCTTAGAGTAGTACGTAGTATACCGAATTAAGAGAAGCGTTTAGTATACTATAGTAGAGTAGTAATATAAGGCTAGTAAGTAAATAGCTCGTATACGTAAAGATTAAAGAAAATAGTATATATCTACTATATCTTTATAGTAAGGTTACTAGTCCTCTTTTAAAGAGAGCTTAATATAGAATAAAAAATATATTTTCTTCTTCTTTATCTCTCTAATTCTTTATAGTACTATATACTTATATAGGAGTAATTTATAATTATAAGAGATTTATATAGCTATAAGGTATAAGTAAATAAACTTCTATTATATTTCTTAATTATTAAACTATCTTATATAGTCTACCTCTTCTTCTTTTAGTAGATAGTATAGTTATCTCTAAGTTTAAGGTCCTACCTTAGTATAGTATAGCCTTTATAGAAGTATTAAAGCTTTTACGTATTAAACCTATTATCTTTAAGTATAACTATAGTAACGCGTTTATCCCTTTTAGCTTATCCTTATACTTAAGCTTATTATACTTCTATAAGTAACTACTTTAGCGTATTTAGTATAGCCTCTTTTTCCTACTATTTAAGCTATATAATAATCTTCTTAATCTTATATTAGTTACTATTACTATCCTTAAGCTTATTTACTAATAGCGGCTAGTATCCTTTTTTAGTCTTATATAGCTTTAGTAAGAAGATATAGAAGGTTAGGTATAGTTTCTTTATAGACTATAGTAAGTTAAGTTTATATACTTATTTACCTATCTATTTAATAATAGTAAATAGCTCTAAATACTTATTATTAAGCTTCTTATATAGCCTCTTACTTTTAATATTCCGTTCGTTAATAAGTACTTAGTCTCTAATAAGGAGTTACTTAGCCTTAGTATAGCGGTTATAGTACTTAGCCTATAGCTCTACTATAGCTTTAAGGCTCTTTCTCGCGTTATTAAAAGTAATTTAACTATTTATTAACTATTACTTAGCTTAGTCCGCTAGCTTCTTAAGGCCCTTTTACTCTTTTTCTATATAGTACTTATCTCGAATATCGTTAGGAATAGAAGGTATAACGCCTATTACTACTTTAATTAGAATTAAGCTATAGCTTAAATAGACTTTAGAATTATAAGCGAATACTACTATATATAATAGTTACGCCTAGTCGTTCTAGTTATAGCTATAGAAGATTTAAAGGTAGCCTTTAAGCTACTAGTTTAGTTATTCTATCTAGCTATTAGTTTATAAATAGAACGTAGTAAAGAGATAGCGCTTAACTACTAGCTAGTAGTATAAGATACTTTAGAATTCGCTAGTAAAAACTAAGCTCCTATTAGAGACGATATCTTTTAATAGCTCTAAGAATATAACGATCTTATTATAGATTAGGTCTATAAGAGCTAGAGTATCTATAGTATCGTTTACTAAGAAGTAATATACTATTTTTAAGAACCTATCTACGATAATTAGAATAGAGTTATAAACCTTACCGTTAAACTTCTTTAATAGTAGTAGGCTAATAACGAAGTCTATAGATAAAGACTTCTAAGACTTTTATAGAGGAATAAGTAATTAAAGCTTACTAAAGGGTTTATAGTACTTTAGCTTAGTATATTAGTATATATTATACTTATTAATATATATATATATACTTTAGTTACGAGATATAGCTAATTATACTTATAAGTAAGGACCTTTTAAGTTTAGTTACGCCTATAATAACTAGCTACTAAGTCGTCGTAGTTACGCCGTAAGAGCTCCTAATATAGTATAGTATAATTAGGAATATATATATATAGTTCCTATTATATAGTAGCCTATTAAGGTTAAAACGGTACTTAGCGTTAGTAGGCTAGTAGCTCTCTTAACTTAGAGCTAGGTCGGAGCTATCTAGTTATACTATATTCCTATTATAAATATCCTATATAAAGGTATTTCTAAATAAGAGAAACTAAGCTCTTTAAGAAATCTATAAACGTAGACTCGTCTACTATAGCTATAGCTACTATAGCTTAAGATATAAGAAGGTTAAGACCTTCTATACTAGTAATAGTATAAATAATAGTAATAGTATATTTATCTAGTATAGTTCTTAAGATATTACTAGAGTACTTTATTATCGTATTAGTACTAACGAGCGCGATAAGTAATAAATTAGATTACTTATAGATAGGAACGTATTATAAGGCTAGTATAGTCTTATTACTATAAGCGTTAAGAAGGCTACTTAGTCTTACTATAAAGGTAGATAGTAGTCTCCTTATCTCTATAACTCTTACGTTAGGAAGAATATCTAGCTATAAGTTATTAGAAAGCGTAGAGAGTACTAGGAAGTACTATAGAGTAGGAGTTAAATAATACCTTAAGTAACGCTCTCTAGCCTCCCTAGCGCTCTTATACTTCTTATACTTCCTACCGTCCCTTAGCTTTAACTTTAGACTCGAGTTAAGAGTATAGCCTTAACTTAAGCCTTTATTTCCTAGCTCCTTATACTTCCTATACTTTCTAGCGTCTCTTAGCTTTAATCTTAAGCTTAAGTTAAGGGTACGCTCTTAACTTAAGCCTTTATTTTCTAACTTTCTATACTCTTTAGCTTCCTATTACTTTCTAACCTTAACTTAAGGCTTAAGTTAAGGGTACTACTTAACCTTCCTTTATACGTTATAATACGCGTCGTATCCTTTATAGCTATCTATATATACTATAGAGGTAGGTACTACTTAAATCTCTACTAGTTACGGCTAAATAGTATTTAGAAGTACTATAGCTATAAACGACGCTATTTAGGCTACGTAAGTAATAGTATAGACGGTATAGACGACTTTAATAGTACCGTCTTATTAACCTTAATACTATAGAAAACGCTAAGGCTATTCGTTTAGAGTTATAGTCTAACGAGTTTTCTCTTAAGTAGTTATACTTCGGATAGTAATAGCGATCTTAATAGATTTCCTTTACTATATAAATCGCCTTATAAGTCTTAGTAAGTACTTCTTAAGGTAATTATCTCTTTACTACTACTATTAAGACTTCTTTAAACGGCTTCCTTATCTTTATCGTTATTATATAGTACTTTCTTTATAAATAAGGCCTCCTATTTATTACTACTCTTATACTCGCCGTTAAAGATCTCTACTATCTACTTATAGACTCTAAACTAGGTAAACTTATAGACGCTTAGTTATACGCTACTAAAGATAATAGGTAGATTAGAAAAGGACTAACTTATAGTATAGTTATAGCTAAGCTATAGTAACTTTAAGGAATACGTTATTACGCCGATAAGAACTACTATTACTTAGTAAGTACTAAGAATTAGCTAATTAGAAGCTATAGTAAAGGCGCTAGAAGTAGGAATACTAAAAGAAGTAGAAGTATATAAGGGAAAAGATAACTATATACTTAAAGCTTAAATCTAGTTTTAACTTAAAGGTAAAGTTAGATATTACCTTAGAACTTATTAAAATAGAATAGAGCCTTAGCTTAGATTATCTAAGCTAATTAGAGTAGGGATAGAGATTAGTCTAATACGCTCTAATTATAGATTAGAGCTCTATTAGAACCTCTAATTACTATTAGAGAAATCTATAGAGACGCCTAATCGTACTAAATATTAATAGGATCTTCGCGTAAAATTTTCGCTTATAGATAGTAATATTATAACTATTTACCCCCTTTAAACGTTAACGACTATAAAGATACCTATTATACCGTATACTACTAGTAGTACTTATACGCTAATATATCTAAAGAAACTAGAAGATAATTACTAAGGCGATTATAGTACTAGATCTATATACGGTCTATTTAATAGCGAATAAGATAAAAACGAATAAGATAAGGATAAATAAAATAAGGACGAATAAGATAAGGACGAATAAGAAGAGATTAAATAAGCCGACGACGAATAAGCCGACGACGAAGAAGACGCCGATAATAAAGACGGCGACTAATAGAGTAAAATTTAGACTAAGAGGGGATAGTAGTCTAAGAGTATAAGGGTTAGATTTAAGAGTATCTTAGATATCGAATAAGACATAACTACGAAAACGAGTTATCGTAAGATAGTAAGTATAGAGATAATATAATTAATATCCCGTAAATAAGTAGCTATAACTAAACTTATATAACCTATTAGGAGTCCTTTTCTATAATCTAGGAGTAAATAACGGCTACGTAGTACCCTAACCTACTTATCCTCTCGCCTTCGTAAGAATACTACTAGGTTACTACTAAATTTACTTACTAAGAGCCCTCTTATAGATAGGAGCGGCCCTTCTTAAGGAATACCTAACCTACTCTCTTTACTACCTTTATAACTAACCTTAGAAATAGGTTATTCTAGTAATAACCGTCTTTAAAGTAGTATATTACTATTAGAATAAGGTATAATACTACTCTTTAACCTTAACTCTTAGAATACTACTTTTAGTAGCTATTCCGCTTTAGAGATAGATAACGTTAGTAAGGTAGTAGGCCTATACCTATACTAGAAATCCTATAAGACTTAGTTTATAATATAGTATAAGAGTAGTAAGTAGTATAAATAGTCTATTTAGAGTAGTAAGTAGTATAAATAGTCTATTTAGAGTAGTAAATAGGTAAAGAAGTTTATATAGAGTAGTAAGAAGTAGATACCAGCCTAAGTAATATTTAAGGAGGGCGCTAACCTATTTAGTAAGTCTAGGCTTATTTATAAGGTCTATAAAAGTATTATAGGGTATCTAGGCCTTAGTAGTAGGTTAGGTAATCTTAGTAAGTACCTTAAGTCGATAGAGTATAAGAAAGTAGTAAAGAAGTAGGCGTTAACGTAAGAGCTACATTGCTTAGTAAGGTTTAGTATACTAAAGGTATTAAGTACATATTAGTTATAAAAGTAGGGTCGTAGTAAAGGATATAACAACGGAGGATTTAATAGAGAAAGTTATGGTGTATAATATTATGCTGAATTGCAAGATATGTGCCTACTACCAATAACACTACATTAGTACAAGGCGGTGTATATTGCTGGGTTCAGTCTCTTGACATGTTCATACGGTATCCTTGGCATCACTTTTGCAGATGGAAGGTGCCAATCACTTCCGTTTCGTTTCCCTCTTTAACGATGTTATTGAAGGTTTTCCAGGTGTCGTGGTCTGCGATCCACCAGGTATCCCCCTTTGCCCTTATTCGGGAGATGTGGGAAGCGTAACTCCAATTGCCAATTTCCAGGGGGCGATGAAGGACCCATCTTCTCTTCAACCCTAGGGAAGAGATCGTGCACGCCATCTCCTGCTTCGATCGCAACAGTCTTATGCAGATTCGTGTTCGGTAGAGTGAGGACGATATTGTATCCGTTGCTGGTCTCGAAAGCCACTGGACCGGCAGATTGACGAATTGAGCGTTCGTTCCCAACCTGTAAATTCGCCAACGCTCCGTCTCTGCTTAATGATTGCCTTTTCTTAGCGCGAGACATCCCATTGGCCACTCGGGTAGCGGATCTGGCTTGTACATCATATTGGGATGAAGCGCAACTCTCCGAGACGTGATCCCTGGATGGAGAGCGATGTTCCCGAGACGATCCGAACGAATACTTGCGCTTCGTTGGTAGAGTCGGTTTTTCGAGGGGCCGCACGCATCGAGTGTCCGCCATAAGTAGACGTGGTTGCAATTGGATTTTTTGCGACAGACGGATGAGCCGTTGTAGCTGAAATAGCCACCTAGTCACTCCTCGGCTGTTGCGATGCCAGACACGGTAAGTAAGCACAACGAGCTCAATAGGGACCTACTTAGCCAGAGATGATAGTTGCATCGAAACCAGGAGCGGAACCGGGCTTTATGAGCTTGGAAAGACATCTCGTGATGAGATGATGGAATCTGGTCTACCGGAGATAGCACCTGTAGGAGTTATCTGCGCTGCACCTCTCTGGAACCCGGCCATTGGTAGGATTGACCATCTGGTGCTTGCCGATGGTGTCGAGAGATAACGCCTCCAGACGAGGAGTAACAGTTACTCATCGTAGGAGTCACGACAGATCTCTGATCTACGACTCGTATAGAAGAAGACTGTTGTGTCGGGACTCGGTGTGGGAAGTAAATTGCGCTGTGAACGAGAACTTGATAGTGGAATGAGGAGTTGGAAAGGATTTATACACCTGGAAGACAGCCTAAAGTCGGTCTAGATGAGGGCGCAAATTATGAGGAGCGTCACGATTTCAGGGCTGTGTTGATCGGAAGGCTGTGCTGATCGGAAGGCTGTGCTGGTCGGAGCGTTGTGTACTCGGGGAGCCCAGGTGCTCCGAAAGTCGTATCAATCTAGCCTCTGCAGATTTGGACGCTCTTTCTTTGTATGATCTGTCGACGGAACGATTTCGTATTTTTGATGCTCTCTCCCTGCTTCTCCCTTTCTGTCGCTATATTGTGGTGCTCTCATTCTCCTGCAATTCTAAACACACACTGTCAAAATGGGTGTCTACCACAGCTAGGTATGGTTGCAGCTGGCTTTCTACGGATATGTATAATGTTATTGGTGTGGCGGAATTCCAGGAGCGTACCAAAGACTCGCTGCCAATGAACACGGAAACGAACTGAATATGCCCGCACAAGCGAAATGGCCCTAGCAGGTGACTTGTACCAAGACTCTAAACACTGTCACCCTTTTTTCCTCGCATCCGTTCGCCTAGTACGCTATAGTGAATTAGTCATTCGCGTCTCGACAACATGCTCCAGCAGTTCCACCCGATCAATTGTCCTGGTAAGCTCTGGCGAGTGCGTGCTATAGCGCGGGCCGCGACTAATGATTCTCTGCTCGTGCCGTCCGCAGCTCGACAACGTGCTCCAGTGTTTCCACCACCTCCAGAAGCTTTCCGTCCTGGATTCAATGCTATACTCTTTCTCTAAAACCTCTTTGAGCTTAGCGCAGTCGTTGTCGCCGCTATCGTATGGATGGCAAGCCACCGTTGACGTCTAGAACGATTGAAGTGGTCCTATAAGCAGCCTCGTAGTGTCGTAGGACACGAGGTATAGTATCCTCCAGAACGAAACGCTGTACTGCTGTTAGTTCAAGTTGCTACTCTAGTAACTGTTTCGCCAGTCCAATCAGACTTGACATACGGTTATTCAACAACGCTACCCTTTCCAAATGTCGAATTCGAATCTACTTGGGATGGAGTCATTATTACCGTCCCAACATCGACCCATGCTCTCGACCGACGCATGTTTACGACATCGATACCCTGTAACCAGACTATAGCTGATGGAACACTTTCGGGGGCGACGACACAGAGCAGTGGAGCGCCGGAGGGGAATGGGTGTTGGTTGAGCATTGTTATTGCTTTCGCGGCCGCCTTGATCTTGATACATTAATGTATATAGTTGTTCTACATTAGAATACCATCTTTCCTAGAGGTGCGGCTACGCATCAGACCCTGCACATTAGGAATGCTAGAAGTGGCTGTAAGTCCAGAAACGAACTTCTAGATTATTTCGGAACGGACTTCTGCTGTAGGTGCATTTATGTTGCTTTCACAGTCTCGGCTCAGAGCACGAATATTGAGTATCAAAATGACAGACTTCAGCCACCAACTCTACCCTACGACGCCGCCGCCAACGCCTAACACTGTGTCGGCACAGAAAGCGTACGATGCGATTGTACACGATATTCATACCCAGCTGCTCAACCTCTGGCAGAAGCTCACTTCCCTCGAGAGCTTAGTGTTATCAAACAAAGAGCCCACTACCGTCGATCCGAAGGAGATCTACGTTGGTTAGGAAGTCACCGAGATCGACAGTCTAGCACAATGCGTCTAGAGCAACTCCGCACGCGTCGACGAACTCGAGTGGCACGGTCTCGTACACAGGTTGATCTGCGAGCAGGGATGATGCCCAGAAGCTAGAAGTAGACTAGACTAGTCTTCCGCCAACGTATTGATTGGTTCATCCATTAGCCGCCGTTAAAAAGACCCGATCGTGCCTTGGAGGTCCGATATTGGACTTTTGAAAGCCTCTGGCCGAATGTATTTGACTAGTAGTGCGCAGCTGGTCAAGCATGATCTCGCATGATCTCGCATGTTAACGCTCGTTCATGCGGATGAGTGAGCCTTTGAACAACAGTTATCGCAGCCACCGGTGCAGACACACGAACAACGTTAGCATGCAACAAACGCTATCACAACAAACATCAGACGATGTCATCGCTGGAAATGAACTGGAGCATGCCCACGCCATTATTGCTAAGCAGGGGAAGCAGCTTACAGAGAATCAAGCGGCGATACAGACCTTTCATTTAAGGCTTCAAGACATCAACATCGCACTGGCACAAAGCAACAGAGCAACGTATGCCAGCAGATCACCATTGGCTCACTACAAATCGAAAACACGGAGCTCAAACGCCTAGCGTCGAGGTACTTCCCACCAGGCCTACTTGCGCCGTCTTGTTCTGTTCAACATCGATTACCAAAACCGTATCATCACCACTCTCCAGGGTCACATGAGTGCATAACGTCAAAGGCGAGCCTGCAAAGCATAGTTGCAACGTCCATATCTGCGTCAATAGCGGCCCGACGTCATCAGGAACACGGGCAGCTTTCAGACCAATTGGGAACAGATAATGCTTCCATCAGCAACAGCACGATTGAACGTCCGGATACGCAGCGGCAGGATCTTGCTACTTCACGAGCCCAAAATCCCCCGACTTCCATCTCTCTTTTCCGAACTTGGCTAACCGTCTCAACATCTCAAGAGAGTCTGGTAGAGACCAGTAGGTCGTTGCAACATGGTGACAACGAAGATCTTACGACCGCAAAGCGGGCTCGTCCGGCCTCACTCGACTCCGAAAGCGTTCCGAAGCGTCTCTGGATCAGTCGGCCTTGTGATATCCCAGTCCAGAGTATTGAGGACCAGGATCAAACAACACAAGGACGAGTGGATCGTCGCCATGTTCTGAACCCCTACGGCAACTTTTTAGTGACGTTTGCGAACACGATGGATCGTGTTCAACTGCGCAATGTGCTTGTTACGCGAGTGGCGCCCCGTGCCGCCCTGCTTGTTCCTGCAACTCCAATTGCGAAAGACAATTCAAGCGATGTGTATGTGAAGGGCCATGCCGAGACTGCGATTGTTGCAGGCTTGGGTGGGCATGCTTTCCTAATCGTTGCTCGTGTAGTGATTGCTTGAATGTGTTTGACTCAAAGATCCTTCCTCAGCTTGCAGTATGGCCATCGACCATACCTGGCGCTGGGAAAGGCCTATTTGCTATGCAGACTATTCAAAAAGGTACTTACCTTGGCGACTACACGGGGGACGTGGTTCCAATACCTGCAAATGCCGTATCTACATTGACTGCCAGAATGTCGGTGTTTGACATATCAGCTGGTAAGTGCGTCTTCATCTTCTTGCGTACGTAACTAATTCTGATCAGGCTTTGCAATCGATAGGCATTCGAGTGATAGTTTGTTGCCTTATATCAATTGCACCACATCGAAACGTACGAACATGACATTCTCGCTGCTCGAAAGGTCCGACCGCAGGATCCCAATTGCTGTTGCCAGTCGACGAATCAGACTCGGTGAAGAGCTCTTTGCTCAATACATGTGAGTGTACCATCGAGTGTGCTTTTAATAGTGAGATTAACACATCCACAGTGACAATTCAAAATGGGCAGTGACAGCCACGTCCGACGATGCTGCATGGTTGACTCATGGCTCTAGACCTACACGTAAGTCCAATTGCGGAACATTCGTTCTCGTGGCTAATAAATTGCGCAGTTAAGGGGCGCAACATATACGCGGGCGACAACATCATGATTAATGATGTTACGAATAGCACTCCGTGGCTTGCTAAAGTCATTACCGATGTTCTGGAACCAGGGTGTCCAGCGAACAAACAAGCCTGTTTGCCACGTGAAGTTTGCTTGTTTGCTTGAATAGGAAGGAGGTGTTTGCTTGTTTGTTTGATTAGATGGAGGTGTTTGTTCGTTTGCCAGGGTGGACCTACCGGATTAGGCAATAGCTCAGCCGGTCAAGTGAATGTCCCCTTCTTCCTTATCCAGCTCGTCTTCCTCTACAAGTGAAGTCAAATCCACCACGCCAGAGCTCATCCAGCTCCTAATAGCAACCATGTACTCTGCTGCTTCTTCTTCAAGCCTTGGCCGGTCGTTGTTGATGACGTCGTCGCTCTCACTAAACAATCGCTCGTCTGCTGCAGTAGTTGCTAGTGCTGCAAGTAGATCCATTGCTATGTGGAAGAGGACAGGGAACTTCGTCCGGTTGTCACGCCACCAGTGGATGATATTAGCCTTCTGATTGGCTGCTGGCTCCAGACGATACTGCTGTTTCTCGGACAAGTGACTGAGGGTACTGCCAAGCTGGTTATAGAGCTCAAACTCAGTGAGGTGGTCGTTGCTACTATCATGTGAACGAGGGCGTTGCTCGTGCGGATATAGCCGTTGGTACTGCTTGAAGAGGCCCTCCATAAGCTTGTCGACGTCATTAATCCAAGCTGGGTGACTGATATTCCACTTGTCGATGAACCACTGGTGTTTAAGCTTCGGATTGAGGTAGATTGCTGCTCGGTAGGCGTAAGTGTCGTCTGTAAGTGAGTAGTACTTGTCTAGCTTCTTCCAGCCAAGGTTCACGGAAGCCTTGAAGTGACTGTCTGGCAGTGATATAAGCAGCTGCTTTTGCCGCTCCAAGTGAGTCATGAGGTAGTCCATTACAGAGAGGTTCTGCCACAAGCTACCGTGGTGGCCTTCTGTTGGATTAGCTTGGATTTGAGTGCTTGTAACGGCCATTGGATTAAGCAGTTGGTGGACCTTACGTAGCTCAAGCCAGTCCTCATGTAATAGCTCGTCTGCTACAAGGGGGTTGTCTGGATCGTTGCGGAAGTGCATTTGATACAGCTCCAAGGCGTCTTTGAGCTTGAGAGCACGTGCAATCATGTCGTGGGTACTGTTCCATCTGATGCCGCCGTTGGTAACGAGCTTGTAGACTGGAAGGGAGTGATTAACGTCCTTTTGCTTGCTCTCAAAGAACAAACGACGAGCTGGTGAGCTACGCACGTGTCGAACGATGTTGTGTAGCTTGCTAATAGGCCCCTTTCGTCGCCATGCCTGTAGTGCAGTCTGCTCGTTGCTAACGTCAGTCTCAAACCGGTGAATAGCTGCGTCCGTCTCATCGTCGTCTGATATATCGAGAGCGTCTTGGATACAATCAACGTCTGCACCAAGAAGGATCGCGTTGCAGACGAGATTGATAATATGAGCAGCACAACGAAGCCGCTGCTTCACTGGGGTGATGTCTAGACTGTCGCAAAGCAGTTCGACTGCCTTGTCGTTGTTGGTAGCTCCATCAGCAATAAAGAAGCCAATATTGGAGCCAATTTGGAAGCTTCTAATCGTCTGATGGAGCGTTGATGCCATATTGGCTCCAGTGTGCGAGCCGTGAGTCGGAGCCAGCCGCAGTAGAACTGTCTTTTGCTCGTAATCCGCACTGATATAGTGAGCAATCACGCCAAGAAGATCCATATTACTGCGGCTTGTCCAGCCATCAAAAGAGACGGTAATCCGGCTCCGAGCAGCTGCCAACGACTGCATGACTTGGGTCTTGGCCAGTGGATAGTAGGACTCGATCCACGACCGGACCGTAGTAGCAGACTGAGGTAGAGCGTCCTCGATTACAGGATCACGCTCTGTAATGAGCCTATGAAGGTGACTAGACGAGCCTTGGCGCAGTGATAGACGCTCTGCAAGCACAAAAGTGGTATATAACGCCTTGTATCGCTGGCGATTGAAGACGCTGTTCTGGGCTTGTCTCTGGCGCTGTGTCTGCTCTGTAACAGTCCTCCTCTTCGCTGGTATAGATGTCTTACCAGCGTAGTCCCCATTAGCGTCGTAGTTGTGGTGTTCTTGTAAGTGACGAGCCGGACGAGTCGTTGGATCCGCTGCAACCACGTAGAGGACGTTCTTCCGGTAGCAGTGACGGCACAACCATAGCCTCACGCTATTAGATAGCCTCGTAACAGGCTCACCATGGCCATGCTTCCAGATCCAGCTACCACGTGGCCGCTTTGGTGGTGGTGTTGGACAATAGCCAGTTGTGAGTCCATCGCCAACGAGGAAGCCACTTTTCGTCCGGCGGCTAACGTGGACGGTTTGGAGGTTAGACTCCGCGTGTATCTCAGTCAGGTCGGCTTCTGAGGTTAGTGAAGAGATTGAGCTATTGATTAAGGCCATGTCGGTGATACAACGCAGTGTATTTGGTGGATTTGATGGTATTGATCCTATGTGGAGCTCAAAAGACGTTAGAAAGTGAGGATCGTAACCGACGCGCCGCACGCGATAATTGGGCTGTCGGCCAGTCCCTCCGCACTAGCGCGTATCATGGCGGCGGACTTCCCCTTTAGGAAGGATGTTCACTGCTATGTAGTCACATTGCAATCTACTACTAATGCTCGTTTGTTTGGCTACAACTACTGCTTGTTTGTTTGTGTTCGTTACAGCTCACTGCTTGTTTGTTTGAAGCCAAACAAACAAGCCAAACCTTGTTTGTGTTTGTTCGCTGGACACCCTGTCTGGAACCAACTGAAGTTGCAGTATGGTGTTTCCGGCAGCTACAAGAGTCCCCCAAAAACGGTAGAGCGAACACAGAGCTGCTACTATCAGATGACAAGATGCGTATAGACTTCAACACTATCTGCTGCTTTGCAGAAATTGACGAAGGAGCTGGAACGGGGCCCGAGGCAGGATGGTATTGGCGAGCACTATACCGTCATAAAGGCAAGCGAGTTGTTCAGCTGAGATAGTAGGCCAAAAGAGCCTTCTAGCAGGCCAGAATAGGTTTGCATCAGTCCAGAATACGGCTTGCATCAGTCCAGAATAGGCTTGCATCAGTAGAGTTTTCCTTGATCGAATCCGTCATACTGATAGGCCTGCCTTGTTACTGCTCCAAGGATTCCTGGCTACAACGGTCTCCCACTTTTCATACTAGAGTACGGTTAAATAAAAATACATCTGCTCGATTAGTACTTGTGAAGTCAAGTAGATGACTGCACCTATGACCTCGTAGGTCCAGCCGATGGAGAACCTCTCAGACTGGTGCACGCTGCCAGTGCTCACCACATTGCTGAGGAGATCAGTATCGGGGGCAACTCAATGCTGACAGTTGATAGTAAGATGGACTGGGCATTATGTAATGGCAAGCTCGGCTACACGGTGGTACGCTTGCGGTATTCCATTCATCCGGTTACGGATGCTGACGCACCACAGATTTCCTGGAAGAACTCCTCAAGTCAGCAAGTCTTGCTTCGGGCTTTCATCCTCAGAGGCCCAAACGACATACAATGAAAGGTAGCAATAAAACGACGGGAAAGAAACAGAAGCGGGCAACAGCAGTAGTCATACAATCTAGGTACACATAGTCTTCGTACGCGAATAAGTTCTCACGTGCATGGTAGCAGCTTGTCCGTTCTCAGGTCAGTATGTTGCCAAAGGCGCTCGCAAGGCCGGGTGCACAGAAGAATCGATGCTCGAGTGCCATATGATTCTTCAGACTCTCTTCAGCAGCAAAATCGGCGTCGCAGGAGGTGTAGGGACAAATGAACTGGTTCAACGGCACGAGGTGGACATCGAAGGGTGAGATGGTGCTCGGAGAAGCCCCTGCAACATTTCGAAAATGAGCACGCTCGATATGGATCCGAACGTCTTTCAACTGTGCAAAAGCATAGTACCGCTGCTGTTTTGGAAGTGCTTAATCGTAGAAGCACCATAGGCAGAGGTGCTTGTGGTAGAGATCTTTATTGTCGTCCTCGGAGGGATGCTCCTCGACTAGGGCATTACCTGTTTCTACGGCGCGAGGCAATTGCGGTGCTACTCGACGCTGGCAGAGTGCCATCATGAGAGTCATAGCTTGCTGCTAGCGGTTGTACACATCCTCTATAGCAAGATTGTCGACGTCGTCGTTTCGGCACATCATGAGCGCTAGTTCTTGCCTTTCCTCTACCATCATCACAGGATCGCTAGGCGACGGAGTGAAGGACTACTTAGTTCGCTATCGTTGAATTGCTCGAGTGCCGATGTCGTTAAACCAGGCCCTCCAGCGTTCGGCGTGAATCTCGCGTCTTCTTTTGGCCTGCATCGCAGCATGCTCCTTCTGTACTTCGATATAACCGATCACCAAAGGGTCGGCAGTAGCAACCCGCGCTTGCTGCAACGATATATACTTCGCCAATAGCACTTGCCGCCGCTCCTTGACAGTCCGCTGTAGGGACGCGACCTGAGGATCGGCAGCAAGATCCCGTGCTAAGGGTTTTCGGACAGAGGCTTGAGCGTGGGGATCCTTGGTCATGCTTATATGGGTTGCCGCCCGGATTATCCAATCCTGAGACGGTGTGCCGAGGAAGGCGGACACTGCATCAGCTGCAACGACTTGATTCGTGTAGTGCCGATCGAAGATGTCAGCTCTTCGATGACCCATCGCCCGGTTACGAACAGCACTTGTGGTGCGGGCTGATAGAGTCAGTGACCTCTAGGACGATTTCCGACAAGGCGACTCACCGTCGATCGCCTCCCTAGCGCCGCGTCGCGCCGCGTATAATCTCAGCGGTTCCTTAAACCCTACGGCCCTGCCTAGCGCTCTGGTGTGCGGCATCGCGTCTGCACATGTCCAAGCCTTTGTCGAGGTCTTGTACCTAGTAGCGCAGCGTTCTGCACGCCTTAAAAGTGGGAGATCCATAACCTCTAGTCTCTATTCGATCGGGATAGCACGTAGTCCGCGCTTCGTGCACAGACGAAAAGAGTACAGGTCCTTAGGTGACCGAACCTATTCGCTTCTAAACGCATCATCGGCAAATGCCACCGCGAGCACATGTAAGATTAGGCAAAATGCTAGGTTATCGTCCCTTTCGTGGAAGACGAACTTGGCCCTGGCCTATATCAGTAACAAAAGACGTATCGGTCAGATTGGTAGTACCTACGGAGCACCTTTGTGTCGCAAGCCTTTCATCAGTCTTAGAGTAATGACCATGATAAAAGCCTCTTCGTCACTCTCTGGATCCCGCACTTTAAAGATCTCGATATCCTTATACTTTAGACTATCAGGTATTGCGTCTGCATCTCTGACCGACACGAGGAGGTCGGAATCGTCCTACGGCCCAGCTTCTTCTTCGGTTACATTACGCTTCGATTCTAGGATAGTTGAAGGGCGCGCCGAAGTGTAAGTAATAAGAAGGAGGAGCAAGGCGTGTTGGAGTTGTTGGCGCTCTGTAGTAAACCAGTCGTTGGAAACACTCTAGTGGCAGTGCAAGGCGCATAATAGGTCGTCAGCGTTAAGAACAGGCTTGTCGCTTTGCGTTTCTAACAGTTTATATTCGAGCCGTAGACACACGCTTGTGTACTTTTGGAATGATTAGCTTCTATAGGGCAGGTGATTAATCGCTTCCAACACGTACTTGCTTCATCTCGGATGCCATCATCAAGTCCAGCTGTCGATTCGTCTTAATCCTATACGCCTAGCGCCACTGACGGAAGCCGACAAAAGCGCTTTGGAGCTTCGTTATACTGGAGTTGTTGACCCACTAGTGCATAAATGTTTTGATTTTCTATGTCGTCAAAGTCCGTATCTCTTTGTTAGGGTCGCGCTCGATAGCAAGGCAGAATCTATAGGGTGAGCGAGCGGTTATAGTGAATTGGTAGCACGTGACACTTACTTCATCCACTTGCCCCAGGCATTTCTCGTGCTCCTCAACGTACTTGGAGCGAGGCGGAATCTGGCAGGCTGTCCCTCTTCGTGATAGAGAGCTTAGTCCTTATAGGATACTGCCTTCTTTGTCGGCTGAGCGAGGCGGCGTCGGGGCATAGTCAGCGTCGGCGAAAGTTCGAGGCGTTGACGGTCAAATTTTTAAGGCAGCGGGCTCATCACGAGTTTTTATGTTTAAGAGAACATTCGGTGGTCCTCCTCGAGACGTCTCGCGACCGCTATTCCCAAAACGGTGCCGCGCGCCAGTAGCCTTGGCGCGTCTGCTTTCGGTTGCGAAGCGTGTAATCAAAATCGGCCTGTAAATGGTCACAAATCAGAAACCTCTTTCGCACGACAGAGCGGGCTCCCGTAGCATGACTGCAAATCAGGCTGCCAGCCGTGGTATCACTGCGACACGCCGAACCCGGTAGATCACTTCGCCGTCCCTGACATCTGCGCTTGAGGCAGACTCACTTCTACACGAGTATTATACCAACAATTAATATGGAAGAACCAACTGAAGAAGCGCGCGCAGCCCGAGCCGAAATTGAAGCCCGGGCACGGGCAAGGCAGATGGAACTTTGGCAGCAGCAACAAGAAGAGCAGTATGCACCGCCAGTCGTTCAAACTGGCACGGGATCCTACGTGGCCCACGCAATGGGTTCTTCCCTCGACCGAAATCGCAATCAAAGCCCAGACACTCAACAGCTCCTACAGCAAGCAGCCGCCCACGCGGACGTTGAGGAGGTCCGTCGATTACTCGACCAGGGTGCCGATATCCACTCATCCTACCCGCTCCATCGCGCTGCGGAAGCCTGTCCAGAAGGCACCAACATGTTCTCCCCTCCTATACATCCTACTGAGGAGTTTGACGTTGGTCGGATCCCAATTATGCAGCTCCTTGTGGAGCGAGGGGCGGACGTGAACAAGCGGGAAGAACACCACAGCAATGCGCCACGATTTCCCATCCAATCCGCAACGATGGTGGGCGCTGTACAGAGAGTCAAGTGGTTGCTTGATCACGGAGCGGATCCGACTGTGGAGGCTGGGTTCATGAGCGCAGTAGTGTTGGCACAGCGGATAGGAAGCACAGAGATGCGGGAGGTCGTGGACCAGGGAGTCACTGCAAAGAAGTGGGTGTAGGCGAACGTGCTTGAGGCTGCGAGTGCTAAACTTTGGCTCTTGGCTCTTAATCATTCTCTGGGTGACTTCAGCTGGCTCGTACGCTCGCACCAAAGGATTCAGCTAGAGGCCCTGCAAATACATGACTCGTCGACCAAGTTGCAAACGAAACACCTTTGGGACACAAGCTGAGTTTTCGATTAAACCAACAACCTGGTGGCTGACTCAGTGAAACGTTTCGACACGGAAGCATCGCACCATCTTACATAGTAGTGCTTGTTTGCAACGTTGGTATCCGTGCGAGTGCGACCGACATCGGGCAACGGGCCTACCTCAGGCGTGCCGAGTCTTCACTTCACTTTACTTGACCCACGCCTCCAGCGATCTTAATTACCACTCCCGTCCTTACGCGCGCGGCTTCATGGGCACACAGGGGGATACCCAGCGCGTTGGCCCGACGCAAATGATCGCATGTGTGGTTATTATCGAAGCTCCTCTAGCTTGGTGTCGCGTGAGCGAAACCGATGTGTAAGCTCACATCAGACACCTGCGGATCTTTTCATTATTCACTTACGGCTCGTAGACTGACTCTCTACAGATCGGATGCCTGTCAAAACGTATTTCAGCTGGAGCCTGGAAGCACGGTTCCACGCCGTGAGTTCCGCGACACAGGTTCTGTTTGGCTACTACTTCGTCCCTACGAGAACTAACTTTAGTCTTGTTATTAGACTGAATACATCCCCTTTACTCTGTCGAATAACTCGCGCCTCGGATTCATCCGGTACTGATCGACGCTTGGAATCATTATCGTCCCACGCCCTTTCCTTCAATCTACTTTCGATCCTCTTCAACGACCACCCTTGAAAGTTGAGATGAGGGCGAATGAGGCTTTCACATGGTCTTTGCACCGCCTCCAGACATCGTGCGAACACACGGACATGCGAATGCGGCTGTTTCATTTGGGGCTCCACAACAGAAATACTCTAGATAAGTGTATAGCCTCCAAATATATATCAAGTAGGTCCCGTCCTATTACGCTGCCAGAAGCAACAGATTTCTTTCATCACATCGCGGCTACCATGGCCAAGTCACTCACTTCCAGCCTCCTGCTGCTGCTACCTCTCGTTCACCTAATCTCTGCTGCCCCGGCAGCCAGCAGCCAGGTGGGCTCCTCAAAGAAGGCCTCGTCCTCCACCGTTCCTTCGCTTGTGGGAACAGCTTACAGCAGTCCTTCGCTTGTGGGAACAGCTTATAGCAGTTCCCTTGCAGGCAACAACTCGATCTCAGCCGTCCCGAGTTCGTCCTCCGTCGTTGTTCAACCAAGCCTGTCCAGCAGCCCTGCCAGCTATTCCTCCCCCATCACCGCGTCGAGCTCCACTCCTGCGTCCAGTTCGTCTGGTTCTCCAATCTCGTCCAGCGCGCAGCCCGGTTCCATCAGCAGCACTGTTGGACCCATCTCATCCAGCGCGCAGCCTGGCCCCATCAGCAGCAGTGTTGGAGCCAGCCAGTCCAGCAAACCCGTCTCGTCTTCGGGCCCAGCATCATCGAACATTGCAAGCATCAGCAGCGGCGTCATACCTACCGTACCATGGGGAGTATACCTCACTACAATCTCGGGCACATCCTGGACCCTGACTTATGTTTCTACGACTGCTTCACAATCGACAAATGTGGTCGATTCGTCGGCCTCTTCGACGAATATAATTCCGGTCCCGATCGGGGGCCCCATTTGGGCGGTCCCAACATTGCCAGTTGGTTTCCCCATTCCTATACCTAATCCGCCATGGGGCGCACCTCCTGTCCCGAGTCTTGGTGGCATCACCATACCCTGCGTCTTTGGCTGTGGCGGGAGCCCTCCTATCCCTGGGTTCACATTTCCGTGCATCATAAACTGCGGTGGTGGTGGCGGAGGCGGTGGCGGCGGAGGTGATCCAACAGGCGATCCAACAACTCCGACTGATAAGCCGACCAAGAGCAACGAACCATCGAGCACAACCCCGTCATCTTCTGTATCGTCTTCTGCATCATTTTCCGACTGTTCGGCCTCGGAAACAGCCTATGATGTAACAGTACTCTGTTCCGCAATCATCTCCACCTCAGCAGGATCCACAATCACCTCTCAAGCATGCTTTTCCACTCACTCCACCGGCGTGTCAGGATGCAGTGCAACCGGCACCACTACGACAAGCATAGCCTCATCCTCCGTCACCGCACCACCGCAGTGTGGTCGCGATACCTGTGGCAGCTCTTGTGCACTCGGCTCTGGTCCTCTGAGTGGTGCTGAGTTGGGAACGTTGGAGGCCACCGAGGACTGTGCTGCGATGTCGACCGTAACCACCGACGTCCTGCCCACTGGCAGCTACGGTGACCTGGGAAGCTCCGCGGGTCCATCTGCAGCAGCACGCAAACGAGCACTTCCCGACACAGCCGTCCATGCGCCAGATTATTCGATTTCGAAACGTGCGCTTCCTGATGTGGGTTCACCCAATGGCAACTATGTCAGTCAGATCTCCCCAGGTACAGCGTGGGTCCGACAAGACGGGGATGTTACCGGCCAGTTCTACGACTTTCCCACGTTTGGCCATGCGTCGGCGGGCGTCAACGGCATATACGGATGCACATCGGTCATCGTAGTGTCTGAGAGAGGAATCTATTTGAGCCACATTTGGGAGGTTCCCGTTTTCTCAGTGGGCAACTACCAGCCTACGGACGATGCAACATTCAGCGTTGCATTCAACACACTTCGGGATGGAGGCTCCAGTTGTCAGTCTATCACCGGTCTGATCGGGACCGATGCTGCCCCAGGCCCCTTGAACCCTATCTACGCGCCCAAGGTCTATGTCGTGAGCCCTTACACCACCGCTTGGGAGCAACAGGCCCTCGGTGCCCTGCCAGGTCTGCGTTATGCGGACCGAGCCAACCAGCTGCTTTCACAAGTCGCTGGAATCATCGGCACCGGCTCGCAGCAGAGGACTATCGGATACACGGTTTCTGATCAAGCTACGTCTCAGGCTGTGTCGGGCTATCAGGGCCGCGCTATCCTGGAAGTGGATCCCTTCCAGTATTGGTTGGTATCGACAGCTCCGGCTGCGGGCCCCATTTCTCCAGGTCTCCAGGTCGGGCGTTGGAAGCTCTGGATGGCGGACCAGATGGTCATGCAGCAGGACTTCTGGGTACCCAGCACAGTGGCGCCGATTGTTCGGAAGCGGGATGGAAGTAGTTGTCCAGCACCCTCTGGCGGTGCAGGTAGCAGCAGCTCTGCTTCCTCGAGTGC
>JAABUL010001347.1_pt1 | contig 47387 bp, 33 predicted proteins | sample 5559151 | NCBI WGS metagenome assembly JAABUL01 (sample SAMN10711876, study PRJNA513368) | rock metagenome | isolation source: Antarctica rocks | place: Antarctica: Victoria Land, Pudding Butte sud
TGGGAGGATGTGAATTTGGAATGGCGAGGCGAGGGGGGGGGTTTGGGGTTGAGTGGATTTTGGGAGGGGTGGGGCGTTGGATTGATTGAGTTGTTGAATCTGAATAATTATATCTGTGTAGTTCTATATTTAGATATTATGTGATAGGCTCGTAATGATATTTTAGTGTATTGCTATTGTTTGATGTGAAACGCTGTGATATATAAGGGATATTATGTGAGAAGTAAGGACGCTTTTGCTTTGGAATGGATGTGGGGGAATGAAGCGCCATAGATAGAGTTGGTATCGTACCCAGACGAGGCCAAAGTTGGTATAGAGCGGGTTCTTAGAGTAGGAAGCTCTCGGTAGATTAATTAGATCAGATTTGTATCTGAGTAGTTCTTATTTTGGGATGTTGTATGTAGTATTCATACGACGGTGTCTAGATGCTGTCTTTGTGTGTTGCTGGTTTCTGATGTAAGAGATATGAAACGTATGCGAGGTCATCTGAGGAGATGAGGTACTTGCTTCGGAATAGATGGTGGGGATGAAGGGTTATAGATAGATAAGTCGTGTGGAGGAGGTAGGCGACCCTATCAATGGGTTTGTCTCTTGTGATGTGATGTAAAACGGAGCGATGGATATAGATAGGTGGTTACTGAAACAAACGATTAGATAGAGTGAATGGAGACTTCTTTTCCCTTACCTCTTATAACAGAGCAACGTCTAGAGCAACCACAGTGACTTAAATATTATAAAAGTTGCTCCTCACTTACATTCAGAACCTACTCTCATACCTCAATTAACACAAATCTTCAAGTTCCAGGCGAACCGATTCGAATAATCCCAATCTCATAAAAACTACCCTACAATCAACTGCACTCACTCCACAAAAACCTCTCATACCCACCTCGTTCTATCATGAACTACACACTCGCAACCCTCCTCCTCTTCCTCTCCCTCACCCAGGCTGCACCAAGCCCCTTCGTTAACCCCTCAACCGGCACCGTCACTCACAGCGTCGCCTGCAACCCCATGAAGGACGAAATATGCACCAACGCACCCAAAGCGGACGATCATGTGACGGTTGCGGGAGGGGAAGGTGGCCCGCCTAAGCATAGGGATGGGAATGGGCATTAGAGATGTTTGTGTCTGTGTGAGGGGAAGGCGAGGTTGGGATGGCGGTAGGATGGCGATGGGTTGGTTTCGGTGGTTGGGAGTGTGGCTGGTCCGACGCTTCTGACATCTTGGATGTGTGTGTTGAATGAGTGTGTCTCTTGTGTTCACATGGGAGCTGGTTTTCCACAACAAATGTATTATTCTGTGTCAGGCACGCTTGTGAAAAGGCTCGCTCTGATCCAAGATTGGTGTTGAAACTTGTTGTTATTAGGGTCTTTTACCTCCTATACGTAATAGTCTGACGTGATCGAATCTGCCTACTCGATCGATTAGCTCCCAAAAATAAATGCTTGATGTTTCAGTCTCTGATTTAGTCAGCCGATACCTATCCTTACAGGCTCTGAGCCCGGAAATAAAACCTTTTTGGTCTCTATTTACCATCCATCGGACTGTGAGCGAAGTAGTATTCGCCAGCTGTCAGCAGGAGCTTAATATCTTGAGCATGCAGCTTGTGGTCTCGGACTCGGACCAGGTTGCTCGGCGGTCATTAACACGATATAGTTCTACCCTTGCGCGGAAGGGATTGAGATGACTAGTAACAGTTTTTTACTCATCAATAACTCATCTGAAGAGGCTCCTGGCACATCTAGCGTTGCGCAGCTCCAAGCACCCATAGCTGCATTGGAAAAGCTATAGGCTTTGACATTGACTGGATCCGCTTGGCTTGAAAAGATTACCGCCATTTGATGCGTGTTTGAAGCAATGCTTTGTGATCTTCTTGAAGGATGTCTCTCGTACATGGGGGCATGTCGTCCAATCTGGGACCTTTCGTCTCTACCATTCAGAGCCGCGTATACGTAAAACTTCCCCCACAAATGAGGGGAGGAATGAGAAGGATGCTTTAGCCCCGAACAGGCAAAAGATCCTCTCCGCCGGTCCCGGGGATACGCCCCACCCGGAGATAAGCCCCACATCCATGCAAGATGATGGTTGATACTATCTCCAATTTTCCTTCGATAACTCTTCACACGTTGAGAAAAGTACCAAAATAACACCACACCATCATGCCTGCCGATACTGCTGGGAAGGTACGCCAAATCGTGCTATCTTGAGACACTGCTCCGTTTGCTGACTGCATTCTCTAGACTATCACATGCAAGGTATGCTAAGATTCTGAAGCATGGGTCGACAAGCCTAGAATGACTCCAAAAAGGCCGCAGTTGCTTGGGAAGCCGGGAAAGACCTTTCCATTGAAGATATAGAGGTCGAAGCGCCAAAAGCACACGAAGTCCGGATAGAGATCTACTACACTGGGGTCTGTCATACAGGTAGGTTCCGCAAGGCCGCGGAAGCAGGAGCAAGCCGCTAAGGGGGCGCAGATGCATACACGCTTTCAGGAAAGGATCCAGAGGGGGCATTCCCGATCGTACTTGGTCATGAGGGTGCCGGAATCGTGGAGTCGGTTGGTGAAGGTGTGACGAACGTGAAGCCTGGAGACAATGTCGTGGCACTCTAGTACGTCTCTCGTATTAAGGCGCAATATGGTAGAACTGACGATCACCTTCTCCAGCACACCGGAATGCGGCGAGTGCAAGTTCTGCAAATCTGGCAAGACAAACCTCTGCGGCAAGATCAGAGCTACTCAAGGCAAAGGTGTCATGCCTGATGGTACTTCTCGATTTAAGTGCAAGGGTAAAGACTTGTTGCACTTTATGGGCACATCGACCTTCTCCCAATATACGGTGGTCGCAGATATATCCGTTGTGGCCATCACTTCCAAAGCGCCCATGGACCGAACTTGCCTCCTTGGCTGCGGAATCACCACGGGCTACGGCGCTGCGGTTGTCACCGCCGATGTAGAGAAAGGATCAAACGTTGCGGTGTTCGGTGCTGGTTGCGTTGGTTTGTCTGTCGTTCAGGGTGCGGTAAAGAATGGAGCTGGGAAAATCATAGTCGTTGATGTCAATGATGGTAAAGAGGCTTGGGGGAAAAAATTTGGGGCTACAGATTTTGTCAACCCCACCAAGCTGGGTAAACAAAGCATACAAGAGCACTTGGTCGAAATGACAGACGGTGGCTGTGACTACACGTTCGACTGCACCGGGAATGTGGGTGTAATGAGAGCAGCATTGGAAGCTTGTCATAAGGGTTGGGGACAAAGTATCGTCATTGGTGTCGCAGCCGCAGGGCAAGAGATCAGCACTCGACGTATGTGGGCTATCCCTCTCTCGAACATTGCTATGCTGACAATTTACTAGCGTTCCAATTGGTTACCGGACGTGTGTGGAAAGGCTGTGCTTTCGGTGGCATCAAAGGTCGCTCTCAGCTGCCAGACCTCGTGGATGACTACATGACCGGCAAGTTGAAAGTCGACGAGTTCATTACACATAGGCAGCCACTGAACCATATCAATACCGCATTTCAAGACATGAAAGCTGGCGACTGCATCAGATGCGTGGTAAATATGCGTAAAGCTTGAAGGATGGATAATCTTGGTTATGATCACAATTTCTTGTATATACATGCTACAATTTGAAATGATTTCAGAGACCAGTATCAGACATCTTCGACCCAGGCCATTCGTTGGAACTAGGCGGAATCCTTTTTGCCATGAAAACCCTCTCAGGAATCGAATGTGGCCTGTCAATCGAATCCCAAAGTCCCAAAGGGCTTCTCTCCTACCCAAATCTTGCACACATACCTTACGAGCTTTCCAGACCCCAATCCAGGCTCCCAATCCAACCATGACCTAATGCATGGTATGGATAAGGATGCATAAAGTAATCCCTTGGCGGCGACCTTCCCATCAATTCAGGTACTTAGATATCGGTACCTCGGCTGGCGGCGGATGCGTACATGCCAACACTGGTGCCTTCTTTAAGTAAGCGCTGACATCCTTCGATGCAAACCTACCGAGGTACACTCCTACAAGCTACAACGTTGTGTGCACGCCAGAGTAAAATATCCATCAGCAAGAGCAAGAGCGTGTCGTCTCCGTTCCTCTCTCAGGTGCAGCACAGAACCATCACCATGTCCTCAGCAACCAGCTTCTACGATTTCAAGCCTCTCGACAGTAAGTCCCTTCCCCACTATACTACTCGCTCACTCCTCCTCCATGATCGTCTACCTAGCACTCACCCTTAGCATTCATTGCTCAGCGCTGGCTAATCTCCTTCCGCCTACAGAGAAAGGCGAACCCTACCCCCTCTCCAACCTCAAGGGCAAAGTCGTCCTCGTTGTGAACACAGCCTCCAAATGCGGGTTCACTCCTCAATTTGAAGGGCTTGAAAAGCTCTACAAGAAGCTCAAAGCCGATGGGCATACCGACGACTTCGAAATCTTGGGCGTGCCCTGTAATCAATTCATGCAGCAGGATCCTGTACGTGTACACCTCATCTCTCCGGAAGACAGCTGGATACGAAGGAGGCGACTGGTGATGGCTGCGGCCATTCCAAGTCATAGACAAGGGCTTGGGCTGACTCGGCGTACATGCAGGGCGATAATGACACCATTCAATCCTTCTGCTTGAAAAATTACGGCGTCTCCTTCCCAGTGCTCGGTAAGACCGACGTCAACGGCGACAAGGCGGAGCCCGTCTACGAGTGGATGAAATCTTCAATCCCCGGGCTCCTTGGCATGAAGCGCATCAAGTGGAATTTCGAGAAATTTTTGATTGGCAAGGACGGCGTATGTCACTTGCACTCTTACTTCTGATGCTAGGTGGTTGATTATTTTCGCTGACAATGATTGCCCTTTACAGCTAGTGAAGCAGCGATGGGCAAGCACAACAAAGCCGGAGTCGCTCGAAGGACCGATCTTGGAGGCGTTGAAAGCATGAGGTGCTAAGTCGGAGCTCTGAGAATGAATGATACCATGAACGAAAATTGAATATGGGAAGTAACCGGTCAGATATGCCGAAGAAGAATCGCTATTTTTGTTCACCTTAATTTCCCCTAAGATATGAGCTTACGACAGAGTGGAGGAGTCTCTATGAGTGTTGATCTGACTAGAAATTATTCGCAAGACATGTATGTTCTCATTCATGAAGCACTTGCCTACAAGTACGAAGACCATGAGGACACGATGCCTTCACGATAGAAACAGCTTTGCGAAATTTATATCGATTTTAGGGTAAGTACATATCGCCAAAGAGAAAGCAACAACTCCCCTTGCAGCGCGATCCGCCTTCATCTCAAGGTCTAAACCTATTCTCGGGAAGCTGAGCACTACCCATACGGCGATACACAAACAGCTGCTGTGAGCTTCCAAGCTGGAGCTGTTGAGGAATGAAAATATTTACTCACAGAGGCATGATAAAACACGCTTACGTGATATGTTCAACGACCGTTGAAAGGCTAACTCAATTAAGTCCATTTACTCAACGACCTTGGGCTAACGGCTTGATAAATATCCCGACGATGCTAAAGCGTCTTCGCTGCGGGCTTTCGTCAACTACGGGGTGGACCCAGGAATGACGGTAAGAGGCATCAAATCGCCTTCTACGGCGCTGAGGAGGCTCTGTATTTATTACGGCCGAACACCTTGTGCATCTTGTAATACACTGGATCGATGCGAGTTGGGGCTCCTACCAAAAGCTTTCTCATCTTCTAAAAAACATTCAAGGAATATGGTCTCTACTCGAGTCTCAAGCTTATAATTCTTTTCACCATCCGCGAGTGGCAGTTTAGATTGTAGTGATCAAGATGGTCGTCTGTCCTTTTCAATTCTCGTCCGCTGGAGTGCTCGCCGCCTTCGGCCTGCGTGCGTACTGACGTTACATCTGATTGATACTGATAGGTAGAATGAAAGTCTTCACTTCTGCAAGTCGATCGCTGTATACCGTGCAATAAGGTTGAGTGTACGTGCGTCAATTTGCCAGTAGCTCGTAAAGGGTTTCATGCTGACGGTTTTTAGGGAAGTATTACAGCTACACCCCCTTTGCCTACCTGTACACCCCCCAATTGCCTACGCTTACCCCCACCTCCCAACCGGGTATGGCTTGGGGTTGTCGGGTAGCTACTCACTTGGCCTGGCCCGCCACGTAAGCCCGGAGCTGCCAGTGTCCTGAGGGCAAACTTGCCCCAACGTACCCAGGCTACTCGCGCACGAGACCCCTAAAATGGGTAACAATCGAACTACTTAATCTTCAACGGGCAAACCAACAGCCTCGTAGCTCAATCTCCACAGCTTTTCTTCCGCCTCCTCATCGTATGCGTGAGGTCCATAGCCCGGCCCACCTACCAATTCCGTCTCGGCCGCTGGCTTAGCTTCTCCCACATCTGATAGATAAATGCCGCCTTTGCCCTCTAAATGCGTGGCCACTGCAGCCCAGACTGTTGTAGCCGCTCCCTGAGCAACAGACTTTTCGACATCTTTAAGCGCCTCTGTCCCACCCAGCGCTGCAATATCCTCCGCAGTGGCATGCCTCAATTGTTCAGTTCCAAATATGGAGCCGGGATGAAGTGAGAGTCCGTGGAGGCCTTTCGCTCCATAATGACGCTCAATGCTATTTGCCATGTATATGTTTGCGGTCTTTGATTGTCCATATGCCGCCCACTTGTTATGGCCTTCCTTGGTAAAGTCCATGTCATGGAAGCGAATTGGCGAAATCCTATGTCCGGAACTGGCTACATTAACGACTCGGCTTTGGAAATGTGATGTGCTGGATTTGAGAAGTGTCGGTTTGAGAAGCTGGAAGAACAGGAAATGTCCGAAGTGGTTGGTTCCCATGGTCATTTCGAAGCCATCTGCGGTCATGGTCTCTGCGCATAGCGACAGACCGGCATTGTTGATCAACACGTTGAGTTTGTCGCTTCTGGAAAGAAATTCGGCAGCTGCGGATTTGACACTGGACAGGTTGCTAAGATCCATGAGAATTAGCTCGATGGAGCCTTTGCCTTGATTTGTCTTCAGGATATCCCGGATAACGGCTTCACCCTTCTCCTTGTTGCGTACGGTCAGGAAGAGCTTCGCTCCGGTAGCGTGAAGGCCCCTGGCTGTCTCAATACCCAGTCCAGCAGTGCATCCGGTGATAATCATGACCATGTCGCTCAATTTGCAAGATAGATCGTCGTCTTCGATGGTTTGCAGTGCGGTTGGGCGAGCATCTCCGGGGCCTTGTGGGTTTTCATGCTGCTTGGCGTACGGCTGATAATGAGTTGTTGGTGCACCCATGGTGGTGAACAGGAATATCTTCGTACGAGGCAAATTGAAGTAGTGTCGAGGATGATGTATGTCAGACGATCAGGACTATCTCTGTATTAGGCAGATTTTAGTAACGGGAAGAATGATGTTTGTGTGACTGGGTGTCATGTAGTAAGGTGGACATTGAAGCTTATTATATATGTACTCAACCAACGCACAAAGGATTCGGGGATATCGTAACGATCATCCGCAAAAACCGGGGGCCGGCTCGGATACTCCGAGTACCCTGGAGCGGTGAGTGACAATATCCGCTTAAAGGAATAAATTAATAAGTTTAAGGAGCTTATTCATTGACTAAGCTTTTAAGTACTCAATAAGTAGTAAGTATCATAGTATATATTATAGAATATATTCTTATATATGATCTTATATATGATCTTCCACGGGTAGAACTATGTTACTTAATCGGGTTTTGACTAAGTGGAGACAGTGTTCTATCTCTTGAAATAGAACATCCTAAGATTCTCTGATATCAAAGTCTTGATGTCTAGAAAATGTATCACATAAGTTCTCTGGGGATCTGGACCTATGCAGATACTGGACTCAAGGCTCGGTGGATTCCCAAGTCACGATGATAACAGGAAGTTGGTCCGTTGTGGTACGCTCAATTGTACAACGTAATAGGGACATGGCGTGATCTGATCCTCTTCGATGCAAAGTAGAGTTGCTATCGATGGGCTCTTGGGCGTCGAATTACTTCATCCCCTACAGTCAATTAGTTCCTATCATCATCCCTGATCTCGGTTTTCCTTTTGATATCGCTGGGGTCTGAGCTGTGTAAAAGCTACACCATGAACATGTTGCCTCACGATTCGGTGTATCAGCGGTATGAGACTAGTAGTATTTGTTTCTCGGCGTGGACTCACGACTGTTCGTTCTACTTGTAGAGTGGATATATTGTATTGAGCAATAGAGCTAGCCATTCATAGCGAGTAAGAAAAAGGACTTACCAACTTTTGTCGATGAAGCACATCTGATCGTCTAAAAAGGATAGATTGATCAAGACCTATACTTGATGAATCAGGCTTGATACGACCGCAAAGGTATAAGACTAGATGAACGATCGAGAAGCCGACTCTTCATTGTAGCAAGTGACTCACATACTATTCCATGGTGTAGTCCCGCTACATCTTCAGACAGGGTTGCCCTTCGCTATCTCGAAAACTTGTCCACCATCCCTGATGCTTCGATCGTGCTTGAATCCCTACCATTATGAGCGTTCCTGGCATGAGGCTCGCCCCATTGATCAGTCTCGGTATAACCGTCGTCCTGAGTCAACTGGCCCTCACCACAAACCAAGAATTCCCCTTGCTCTGCATTCGCAAAAGAATGAGGCCGCATATATGGCTCCCAATACCCTATCGCCTCCAGTCCCAGTATTTGCCCCGCACGCCTATGCACAGCGCTAATCCGAGCGCAAAAGTTCTCCCCGTGGGCCTCCTCACCGCCTATAGATAGCCAGTGTCGAGGGCACATCACGTGCTCATAGGCATGGCACATCTCGTGTAGAAGCGTGGAGAACATGGCTCGAAACCATAACAGCGATCTGTCGTCATTCAGTAACGTATCCGTATTCAGTATGATGCAACAGTGACCCCTCTCGAAGATTCGTGGATGTTCCGTGAGCCCGAAGGATTCTTGCACCCTTAAGACCCTATAGCGCGTGGACTTTGCACAAGAGATCCATTTGACACGTACATTACCTCGAAGCTTACCACCGAAGAAGACAAGATCAAGGTCCGCGAAACACTTGATCGCGATATCGGGACCCCACTCGCAGCCGCCTTCGACATTCTTGATCAAGTCCAGGAGTCTGTCAATAGCAGCTTGCTCTTCGCTTGGGACTTGCCTCTTCAGGTCATTGTGACACATCAACTGAGTCGTTGCCTGGATCCGGGTCACGAACGGACCTTTGCTGCGTGAGCGGAATCTAGACGCCTGATGGAAGTCTAACTCAGCTTGAGTGCTGGAATATATTGTTCCTCGATCTTCGCGGCAAGGCTGTAGGGCTTCCGCTCGTATGTTGCTGTTTGAGGTCATGATTTATTGCGTGGGTATTCAGACCGACTCGATAGAGCACTCTACCGGGTTCTTGTGAATAGGAAAGGAGAGAATCGACCACAAGAGCTCTCCCTACCTCACTCGCTACTTACAAATATAAGGCGGAAGAACGAGTATTGTAGGAATGAGTGTTGGAACATAATTCTTTGTCAGGCGAAAGACAATGGCATTGACCAGTACAATAAGGTGACGTGAGGAGTAATAGAGAACAAAGATTACCACTACCAGCGAAAGCCATCAGATTGAACGTGCTCGGCCGCCGTGCTCGAGGTTTCTCGTACGGCGTCAACGGTGGCAGGCTTACCGTCGTTCTATAGGTACGTATGGGCATGGAGCAGGCTCAAGCCTGGGTTCATGCGTACTTCGCCTGGCTAGGCAGCAGTAATTACAGGCTCTATACATCCTGAAGTGTCCAATAATCTCCGTCGTGCGTTGCTGTAGGGTAGTTGTATCCATGGCTCCTTAGATACCATTGGTAGCGGTGAGAATTCACCTCAAGCCATCACTGTAAAGTATCTGCAACTAAAACACACAGCCCGTCCTTCCGTTGGTTGAGCTAGTCAGATAGGTCGTAACTTGAGTCCCAAACACCATTGTATGCAAATTCGCAGCCAGGATGTTCGCACCGTAGGCCACAGCGTCAGAGCGCGCCATCACACCTTAGTCGCTAGTGCCTTGAGAGAAGAAGAAACCGTGGAACTCGCCGTCATTGATAATTGCCTGCTGCGCCGGAAAAGTCAAGCCACCCGTACTTCGGGATTTCTTCTGCGCTCTTCTTACGATTAACAGGAAATTGCTGTTTTTATATCATTGGCACAAAGGGTCACAGATTTGCATGTTGTTGAAATACCACTGTCCCGCCAGTAGCTACCCTCAAATATTTTGCCCGAGCTGAGTTCGTGAACTTGGATGTTTGCGGCTCAAGGTGGGACAGAATGGCCTCACCAAGCCCAAGCCCAAGATACGTCGCTTCTCCGGAGAGTCGGGCATAGTGAGATTCATGGACGCCTGTGCCTGGACCGGTCTGCTGTAATTCGCCCATGACGCATCCTACCATGCTTATGGTGCCTGCGAGGGATTCCATTGCTATCAAGCATGTTGCGTCGCTGATTGCGTTTTTTAGGAATCCAATAATTCGAAGAGGTCCACCTGGTGCTTCAAAATTTTTACCAATGGGGCTGTCAGCCCAGCCAACGGCGCTTGTGTAGTTGTTAGTGTTCTCAAAGTAAAGTATGTTTCCAGCTCAGACTCTATTCCTCGTATCGTGGTCATTGCAAACGTCTACAGCCCTTGACCAGTATGGTCAAGGTGGGGAGTGGTACGAGAAGAGATTCAAACGCCGCTCCCAATGCGTCATACACTGGCCTGATTAGCATTTTGATTATATCCATGAGTGTCCAAGCAGAGGGAAAACGACAGCTGGCACAGCCAAGAAAATAGAGAGAGATTGAGCGCCAGGTATTAAAAATGATCTCCGTATAAGATGCGGTCGAAGGCATCGCGAACGATTGCGTTCGCAAGTTACAAGCTGAACATTTACCTTAGCGGCCAGCAGTGGGTTGCTCGGACGGTTTACAGGCGGTAGCAGACAGTCAACGGTTTTAGTACGGTAATTTGACTGATTAACGTTATAAACTTTTAGCGTTTAAGATCCTAGAGGTATTATATACTAGCCGTATAATTACGGTCTATAATACTCCGTATCTAGTAGGCTAACGTACCTAGTCTTGTACCGTACGTAGAGCTAATGGCTGCCAAGGCTGCCAAGCCTACTGCTCGGGAGTATGAGGTTGCCTATCCTTTCAACGTTCCGCGAAATCTAACCTCAAATTCGGGCGATTCAGCTGAATTTCATGCGGGGTACCAAAGGCCTAGGCGACATAGGGCGTGGGCGACGTAGGGTACGGTAGGGAGGCTCCATGCGACGGTATAATAAAGCGGGGTTTTAAATACCGCGCTAATATTTAAAGTTCAGGTAGTACTATAAAGGAGCTTTTACGTATTTATTTTATAAACTAATAATTTAAATAACCGTATCTATTAGGGGACTATGTTAAGGCGATATAAACTTAGGCACACGTAACCATGACAAAACTGTATTGCCACGGTATTGTTACGGTACAAACAACCCACCTTTGGCCGCTAAGGTATTGGGTGCCAAGGATTTAGCCTTGGCCCGCCAAGATTCAAGCTCCGGCTGAACTTCGGCGAGCTTAGCTAGCCTGAACATGCTGAAAGCCGCAAGTCGCCCGATCGTCACCAAATCTCTGACAAACCATCGCCTTTTAGAAGCCTTATCACGACAATAATTGATGACCTATCCCACAAGGAATGCAGCCACGGTGTGATCGGATCTCTTAGCTGCCTGAATATCCCGTTCTTCTCAATTGTTGCCTAATCATTCGCAATCCTGGTTGATGTGCGGCGTCAAGATGGTCGCCTGTCATTGGCACAGCTCGCCAATTGCTGAAGCTAATTCCGGAACTGATGTTTCCAGCCTTTCACAGAGGAGGCTATGCTCTCCTTGCACGATTGACAGAAAATGGTGCCAAAACAATCTTTGTTTCACAGGGTTTGCGCAAGACAATGATTGGTCACAAGAGAGCAAATGCCTCAAGGTATGATTGCTCCCAGCAGTTTCTGCAGGAGATTGCTTCAACTGGCCCTCGAACGCCTCGTTAAGTGTGTCATTATCCATGCGAAAGGCCTCTTTGCATGCCCTCCTTCGCTAATGCGCCTCGCGCTCGACTTTCAGGTTATACCTCATTAGGCGGTGGGAATGTTCTCAGCTAGGGCTGAGCGCATCACATCAGTGGCAAGCTTTCCCCTCTCCAGTCTAGTCCTACCATTTCTCCGCTTCCCTGTTTATCTTAGCGTGGGGTTTTCAATTAAGGGTCGAGTCCTGTTCCCCCAGTTCTTTTCGTTCCGCTGAAAGTCTGGTTCCAGTCTGTTCGCAGATGACATCTCCACTTGAATTTTCGATTCCTTCATTACGATGTTCTCATCTAGCAGACCGCCAATAACCCAAAATCAGATACCGACAGTCAAAAAGCTTTGCGAAGACCTGGGCTTCGGCCACCCGTTCGACAGGCCGGAGTCATACCTTAAAGAATCGACGCAAAGTTGGCGTAAACAATACAAGACCAGAGAAGGGGTCCTTGGGAGAAGTCTGGTTGAATGGCGGCAACAGAAAACGCAGATCGACTTGAAATCCATGACTATTGATTTTCTGGAGAAGGGAGGATATGGAGTGAAGCATTGGCCAGCCAATAGCGTCGGGATCCTAGAATATCCAAAAGATAGGCATCGGTATGTACAAACCCAAATACGATGCTGTCATGCACATGTATTTGACGCTGAACCCCTGCAGAATCATTGAATTGTTGGTGCAGCTTTTCTGGAAGGAGAACAACAACGAAGCCCATAATGCAAAACATCCTGATAGAGGCCGACGAGTACGAGAGAGAATTGAGAGTGATCAGAGTTCCACGACTCTAACCAGTCCTACCATACCCGAGTATCCACGATCAAAACATCCTTCTGCCCAAGCTCCACGGCAGTCTGGACCAAAGCCTGCCTATCCAGGGTAAGTTTGTTGTTAGTGTCGTGGCTCTTCACGTTCAAGACTGATCTCAAATGCCAGAATCGGTGTCGGTTCCATCCCGAAGGGCCCTTTCATTAATGCTTTGCGTCGGCCAGACCTAATTCTCAATAAGGAAAACTCACCCGAACGCCGACATGCCGCCTCACCTACTCAATCAAGTGGCTCTTTATTTGTGCCGTCAACCGCAGACACAGAAGAGGCCTCAACAGCGCTGCAAAGTTCCCTCCCAACTCTCATTGGTAGCTTATCAGAATCTGTCGACCCAACCATTCCAGATGATGTTTATGATTGGTGCGACGACGATTTGAAACGATCGGCTAAGGACATAGCGAGCAAGGTGAATTACCACTGTGAAAAACCCACACTGGAGATTTGGCTGACAAGACATTGTAGCGAATCACATCAAGTTTCAGACATCCTTGGAAATGTAGCGAAGATGGCGGAACAGCCACGGGTGTTGCGCCTGTAGCTAACATGCGTACATCACCGGCGGCCCCCAAAAGAACGCCCAGGAAAACACGGGCAGAACGAACCACGCCGCCTAGCAAGCCTGCTGGTGCCCAAGCCTTACATGGGAGGTCTCCCACTGAATCAAGCAGACGCAGAAGGAGAGACGCAGACGTTGATGACGAAGACACGGAATATATACCGCTACCGCGCTCTAAGCGTCCCAAAGCTACCTCAATTGCCTCGGACGACGCACCTAACGCCCTTGAGCCGCACCCCCCAGCGCCCGAGACCGAGGCCTCGCCTCCCCGGACCTCTCCACCAGCTGCAGACGAAGAGTGTCCTATCTGCTTTACCGTCCTATCGCACATAGCAGACGGAAGTATCGCCGCTAGAGAATCACATGTCGACACATGCATCAACTTCAAGCTCTCTAGCTCGCCTTCAGCTCCGGCCCCTGAGGCTCGGAGGAGCAATCCTGTATTACCGAATAGGCCAAGAGGCAAGCGTCCGATGCCGGCTGCTCTCGTAGCACCCATCGTCGATAACGGACTCTCTGTTCCCGAATCACCTCTGGTGGATGCGGGACATGAGGACCTGATCGACAACGCACAAGATTATCTGAGGAGATCGTCAGCTGAGCCTTCACACGAACTCCCTCAACCCTTACCAGATCAAGATATAAATCACGCCGAGCGATCCTTACCTTCCCCTGCCTCAAATCCCGCACTTCCAGACACTACCACCCCAGAACCTCCCACTTCATTCGAAAACCCAAACGAGCCGCGAATTTCAACGCAAGCGCTTCCTCCTCCAGTCCCAAAGCCAGAAATAAATTACTACATAATCCCCTCCCGAACCCCCCGCCTCACCAAAATCCACTGGCCAGAAGGCTCCCTAGCCGACAAACCCCTCGACGCCATCTTCGCCGAAGTATCAGCAATCGCATCCAAGAAAGATGTTCAGCGCATAGCTTTCAAGCTCACCACTTCGTCAAGCGAGACACAATACACCATCACGAGAGCCGATGGGAAGATTTTTGAGATTATGAAGAAGGCGTTTTCGAAGGATGTTAATAGGGATTTGGGTAGGGGAAATGGGGAGTTTGATATTGAGTTGGAGTTGGATCCTGGGAAAGGCGGGGTTTTGGGTGAGGCGGAGGGGTGTGGTGTTGATTTTGGGTTTTCGTTTTGAGGTAATTTGGGGTGTGTTGCAATGGGTGTAAGATTAGAGCGCTCGGGGCAATTGCAACTTCTAGCAGCCAGATAATGATAACGTTTTCACGATATAAATGGTTGAAAATCTTCCCCGTGTGAAGTACAAACGTCAGCTAAGCGCAATAAAAGGACCGATGAAAACCGTTGTGGGAAACGTGCCCGGAGATTCGATGAGAAGGGTCTGGGCGCAAGTCTTTGTGGGTGCCATGTTCCACACTAATCGTTCATTTTCGGCGTTCGGATAAGTATGACTTGTAGGATGAGGATCGTTTCTCATTGTATTCCATGGGACATCGTTCTAATTCTGACTCCGGTCACCGCTCCACCACGATGGATAAGATTGTATGATATAAAATCGTTGCGGGGGTTGTGGGTGGTGCGGTAGGAATAAAGATTGACTTGGAAATGAATGTTGAATGATATACAAAACGCGTCTTCTCCGAGTCACGAGGCGAAGGGGAACGATTGGATGGGCTTGTGAGGTGAGGGTTGGAAGTGCAGTATTGTTTTTCGTTGTTGCTTCCTACAGACGCCAGCCTTGAATTTGTATTCTATTAGAATATTGGTATATGGGAAGGGTGGTGAGTGTATGTATACAGAAGCAAGTGGGACTGTCGATTTTACGCCCAAGAGACGAAGATGCAATGGTTGCTACGGAAGAGATTTAGGATAGCTTGAAGCTTTTTGATTTAGGGTATAGCTTAGTTATACCGTCAACTGTAGTTGGGCTTGCTTCTGGATTTGTGAGGCTGTTTGCGCTGATGTTCATGGTTGTGATAGCTCTGGAAAATGGTGGTTGAGTGATGTGTATGCGATTGGATCGGTATTGGAAGATTATTATCCTGTTGAGTTGGAGACTTCTGCCAAGGACACGTGTGCACTTGGGTATGGTGATGGATCTTCGGAGCTTTTGAGAAGAGGGGACGAGTGTACGATTGAGCTGGAAAGTTGGATGGAGAAGGAGTGGATAGTTGAAGCTAGCGAGGATGAATCTGTTTTTGTGGAACAAACCATCCATGAGTGGGGCCGTGGTTGTTGCAATGGTTGCAGATCGTAGATAGACCGTAATATATAAACGTTGCAGCATAAATCCTTTCATAAATCACACCACCTCCTCACATCGTCCATCAGGGCGTTCGACTGGTAGGAGGGCAAATCTCTCTCAAGATCAAATTATATAGCGGATCCTATACGCTGAGCACCAAATCCATCAACCCGTAATCGTCCATACCCAACAATCATTCCCAACAGGTGCACGTCTTGCTATGTATCACAACAACAGAGCCGATGACGAAAATACCCGCACCGAGGATATACTGCCCTAGAGAGAACCCACCAGAAATGTCGTTCTGTTTTGTTGATCGCCAAATCGCCGGCGCAAGGCTACCTATGATGGTGATGAAGCCCAACGCCATCAAGACGTGGCAGGGTTGGATATACCTGTACAACCGCATTGATCTGCGTGTGAATAATGCGGTTTTCAGCTGAGTACAAGGCACCGGTGCTGGCAGGGTAGTCGAATAGGCATTTGGGGGATATGCCATGAATGCGGAGAAGCTTTTTGGTCACAAGCCGAGATCTTTGGTATGGACAGAGATACATTGTTTGCTGCGCTCGAGATCCTTCAGATTTCTAGGAACTGGCGACAATGGTCTAATGTTGGTAGAAATATCGTCTTTGCCGTACTCAAGGTCCTTGGATTTTACGGCAGCTGGCAACAATGGATGCTGGTCTGTGTTTTCAAGTCGAGCTGCATGCAGACGTCGCTCTCTGATGCGAGATGTTCGGGGCTTCTGCGACTTGGCAGGGCATCTGCGGTCTGTTTCAGAATTTACTAACGTGCGTGCTTCCACGCGATCAATTTTTCGACTTGACGGTTCATCCTCGTCTATGGCCTTTCGATATCGTCCAAAAGCTTCCAGACATTCAGTCCAAGATCTCTCAAAAGCTGATAGTCTTTCAGAGAATTGCGCGGCAATTTTCTTCAAGGCTAGGCACTCAGCACCATGATCAAATGCTAGAGAGATATCATGGTGTTCGTGAAGCAGTTGATTGAGCGTTGCTACCGAGAACTGCCACGGATCGTTCCTCAGATTGGTCCTCGTTCGAATTTTAACCGCATTCCTTGTTTCTTTCTCAGTGTTCGTTGGCCGGCCATCTTGTCCAAGGAATTGGATGATAGTGAAGGCTAGCACCACTCCTAGATGCCCAAAATTGCTCGCAATGCTGGGCTCGCACGCTGGAGAAGTCTTTTGACTGCCTGAAATTGGCTTCGAGATTGATGTATTGGCGAGATATTGGGTATCCACCAACAAGGCGTGACGGTCGTAGTGTGGTTTCTCTTGGAGTCCGTTTAATAGAAGACTTCTGCTGTCTTTTACATCCAAAGTTTCTGAAAAGAATTTCTTGGTGGTCGCGTCATACTCTGGGTTACCGATATCAACACATCTTGCCTCTACCGGCTCTAGCCCGGCATAGATAGTTTTGTCCTCTGACACAAGTGCCTCGTGAGACACTGGCATTCTTTTCGGCTGAAGAAGCATATCTAGCTCGACACAAGGCTCCGCGTCGGCCTCCGCCTGACGATCTTTAGAAGGTTCAATAAGGCAGTAGTGGTCAGAGTTGCAAGGACCAGGTACAAAATTCTCAAAAAGCTCCATACTTGGTAAGGCTAAGGCTGGGTATTGAACATTGATCGGATCCGAATGGCCACCCAAACGATGAGTTCCCCCAAACCTATCATTTCCTCGGTGTTGAGTACCAAATGCATGGGCCGTCACGTCGCGCTGACAAAGATGGTCATGACCGATTTTCTTCCTATGCTCAACGGGAGCCATCTTGTCATAGGCATCCCGGAAGATATAGTCTACGTCGGATTCGAGATGTTTCGACACCGCCAGACTATTCCTCCTTGCGGGAAAAGAGGAGCGCTCCAAGCGCAGAGTTGATTGAAGACACGGATACGGGGGCAATTCCCCCAGACGATGTTTGACAGACCTACTGTGCGAGCCTTCAATGGGTTCTGGGGGATAGAGCCACATATCTCCCATGAAAGGAGACCTCGTTCCCTGCAACGGTTGTTGGGGTGCTGTTATCTTAAGCACTAGAAAATGGGATGCAATCGTTTATCTCAAGCGTAAGACGAGGGCAAGGCTATGAAGATTCAACGGCGATGTGTCGCACGCGAAGGTGAGAAAAGTTGGGCAGAGCCAAGATTCATTCAGCTGCGCCCACCGCCTGTTATGCAGGGGACTTCCTACGTCGGAGCATACTTGGTTCTGATTGGCTTGCGGAACGAGTTAGGGTTAGCCCCTCCAAGGTCGACTATTTTCGTCAGCAGCCACGAAACCAATCTGAATCAAGACCTAGAAACAAACAAGGCCCTAAACTCCAAGCGACTTCTTAACCCCCCAAGCTGCAGGAGGGAGTACCCACTGACTCTATCGCCGCTGTTTATTGTTGAAGTACCAAACCTGGTATTAACAAGGGTAGTATTGTGATTACACCCCCTTTGCCTACAATTACACCCCCAATCGCCTACGCTTACACCCCCTTCCCAACCGAGTATGGCTTGGGGTCGTCGGGTAGCCTCTCACCTGGCCTCTCACCTGGCCTAGCCCCCCGGGTTAGCCTGGGGCTGCCAGTGTCCCAAGGGCCAACTTACCCCTACGTACCCAAGCTACTTGCGCACAAGACCCCTGGATGTTAGGGCGCTCAGCGCTCCCTTAGCAGGCGCTAGGCTTTGCCTATGGTGGCTCTTCGGGGCCCCGGCTAGGACTCCTTACGCCTATGGCACAGTAGACCCTCGGGCTACCGGGGCCATCAGTGCACTATCCGGGGCTGCTCGGATGGGTGTTCCGGCTTGCCGCTTGGGGGGTGTAAGCGTAGGCGATTGGGGGTGTAATTGTAGGCAAAGGGGGTGTAATCACAATACCTCCCATTAACAATAGTGAAACACGTGAATCGGAAAGAGTTCCTAGAGGATCATCAGTCTATTAAGTATAGACCATAAGAAGCGGCCGATTTGCACTCGCAGGGGACTTATTCTCTCGAATTTATGAGAGCGATCAGTATCTTACGCCTTTGTCTGAGGACGGGAATGGGGTCCATCATCATAAGGCGACTCATGTTGTAGTAGGTGTCATATAATGTACTATGTCACTGTCTCGAACGACATGTAAGCTATGTAAGTATCCAACAAGAGAACGATTGATAGGCGAAAATGTCTAGTCAAACTCCGGAAAACATCGGCTGTGGCCGGAAACCCAGGTAACGATGGTGGGCGTGAGCCCGTCTAGTCTTTCCAAAACACCCTCAACGCCTGCCGAGGACCAAAAGTGAACCAGGGTTGGCAATTTCGGCCTCTGTCCAATATAGATCCGTACCCTCCAAAAGAGCCCATATCTTCGAGGGCTTCCAAAGCACAATACAAAGTTTCAACTGCAAAAACGACGTATGTGAGTGTTTCTCACCAATGACACAACCCACCCTCTGAGTCGTCCAGACTCCATGTTCCAGCCAGGCCAGTTATCTCCATGACGCCGTCTGAATGCTCGCCGAGCTTTCCAAGAGCGCCCACATTTGGTGATCCAATCGTCCGGCCAGAGGTATTACTCAACACACGCCTAGCCCAAGCGTCAATTGCGGGTTCGCCCGTCTCATCTCTTGCTTGCTTCAAAAAAGGAATCAGAGCCGTTCCACCGGTCCCCTTGAGAGGCTTGTTTTTGCTACCGGGCCTGTCGCCCTTCTTGGAATCTCTGCTGACAGGATTGGCCAAGTTGAGAGGCTGCATCTGATTGTTAGGCGCATTCCGGGGTGACAAAGACCGCTGATGTGACCGTGACTCTCGCGATTTAATGATGATATAGCGTGATACCAGCTGAATATGTTTGTCTCTTAGCGAGCGCAGCATAGCTAGGCAAGCGTCGAAAGCTGTCGTTAACTTTACATCAAATTTGTGGGCTTCGACATATTCGTGAACATTGGCCACGGAAGCAACATCTTGCAAAAATCGTCGATGTGGACCGGGCATGTATGACCGCATGTCGTGGATGAAGTTCTGGCGGGGAGGGCGTGGTGTAGGACCCTCTGCCTCACTTTCCGTGGAACTATCTGATAGCTTTTGAGACCCTGTCGGGCGATGCTCGACGCCAAGGACGATATCGAAGAATTGGATCAGAGATGACTGCGCGTTGCTTCCACCTCCGTACGTGACGTAGGATTCGTCTCCCCGACCGGTGTCGAAGACCACACCATTGGGTAGACCCGCTTCGGCCATGTTCTTGCTACCTGCAAGGAAAGGACGAATGCGGTGATAAAATACATGTGGGTCACAATTTTCGTACATTCTTTGGAGCAGTGTTCCCAACTCGTCTAGCCTTTCTGCGACGGCTTGAAGGCATACTGTCACTCTATGGCTGTCGTTGGCCCGAGCAGCTGCCATTGCGTCCAGCATCCATGATATAATGGGTCCACCTCTTGCTTCAATGGCTACTGATACTAAGTAGAACCATGACTCGTCTAATGAGCCTGTAAATGTGGCCAGTGTAGAAAGGTTTTCGAGGTTGTCGATAGGCTCGTCAGGGAAGATGGGCTTGAAGTTCCAGAGGCATACGCCAGCATATGTAGCGACCGTGGGTAGTTCAAGGTATTTGCATATTTGTGTAAACGGAATAGATATCGTAGGTGGTACCCTCTGGCAGATACGATTAGCCAAGATGTGACATGGTCCCATGGCATACACACTTCTTCCGGCTTGTCTCCTCCCCATATGTACGCATGTGTCATGAACGAAAGGAGCATGTATGCCCTGCGCCACTCGGGCATAGTCCGTAACCTTGATGCCGTGACGATTGGTAGGGTATCAACTCTTCTCTTCAGTCGCTTACTTAGAAGCAATGCCTGCAAGTTGGCCACTACCGTCTCCCATTCTTTGTAGTATGGGTCCGGCAGAACATCAAGCGGGGCCTCGTCGGACAAGAAGCCATATTTCTCCGATATGCCGTAGTCTTCGGGGAACGGGAGTGGTGGAATCATCTCTAGGGCAACGTTCTCCAGTGGTGCACCAACGAGGGCGTGGCTCCGCTTGGTGAGGTCCCCTTGGACGAATGTTATTGATCAAGGGCTAGTTCTTAGTAGTCTGAAAGCGTTATAATATTTGTGGTGGGCCTATGATTTAAGGTGGCAATGAATTGGGGTCTTTGGTAGTCAGCTGCTTGAAGAGGCGCGCTTCACGAAGTTGGAAGAGGAGCGAGATGAAGGTAGAAGGTAGCAGAGCTATCAGATGGTAAAGATTGGAACAGAGTGGTGTCAAACTAGAACCAGATCTATGACATTATTCAGCTTTTTAGCTTACGAATTTGGAGGGGAGGGAGACAAGGCACGAGACCCGGAGAAAGAACAACAAAGCGCAGAGCGCCCTGGATGGCGGTACAGAGAACAGCAAATCCGAGGCTGCCAATCCTCTAGAAAGGAAAATCATATGCTAGTAGAGATCCCGGAGGACTGGAGGACTGCAGTTGAGAGTGTGCCGAAGCCCCCGACTTCGGACGGATACCAAGGCTTTGGCTGCCTAATCTTTCCGAGTTGCAAACGAGTGTCGTGATCCATATATTGATGGTCTTTGGACGAGCCAAACACCTCTGTGAGGAGTCATAACGTCATGCATCTGATAGAGCTATTGACACATTGAGATGTCGTCGCCTGAGGACAAATCTATCTGCCGCTGATTGCTGTGTCTTGCATGGAGGGGCAGTTTGGCATCAGCCACTCAGCCACACAGCCCTGTGAGGAAGATCTGCCCCACTCTCACTGGATGTCCTCCAAGCCTTTCGTTCGAAGCAGTCGATATACCAGGCACAATAGCAGTGGACGTGATTCAGTATTCAAAGTTTACGCTTTTAATATTGTATTCAGGTTCTTCGTGAACCTGAATACATCATTTTGGCTTCAGAGCGGGACTCTGGTTCGCGAAATAGAGCTGTTCATCGTCCCCTTTCTGCCATCTACGCGTGTCCTTCAGCACCAACATACTGGACGATGCTTTACTCAAGTCCGAACGTATTCCTCTTCCTCATAAGGAGTTCCACAAGCTGGCCGCTCAGACTGGATTGTCTCGAGTCAACTCGGAGCCGGAAAGTGGATGGACGCAAGACACAGCACTTGTCGAGGTTGACACCAAAAATTGTACGATGTGGTAGTTTTGTATGTATCCCTAGCACGCTTCGAACTCCACGCAATGCACGTTAGTCATCAAATCATGGCATGACTCTCAATTGGCCCTCAGTGTTGGCTCCACTCTATGCTGTCAAGAGCAATGCCCTCTTGAACCAGCTCCCAAAGAGGACTAAGCTCTCTCAAGAAGGAGACCCTTTCCGTAACTGCTTTGAGCACATAGTCGATCTCGCTCTCCGTGGTGAATCTTCCAATGCCAAATCGGATACTGCTATGAGCACTTTCATCGCTGTTTCCTAGCGCTCGGAGCACGTAGCTAGGCTCGAGAGATGCCGAAGTACAGGCACTGCCTGATGACAAGGCAATGTCTTTCAAGGCCATGAGTAAGGACTCGCCCTCGACGTACGCGAACGAGACGTTGACACAACCTGGGTAGAAGTGTGCTGGGTCACCGTTTTGTGATGTGTGCTCCATAGATAGTAGCCCTTTGAGAAGACGATCCGAGAGTCTCTTGATCCGGGCAGAGTCGTACTAGAAGATGTTCTCAGCGACACTGATAGCGAATGAGGTTATGATATGCAACTTACTGCCATTTCTTCCTTTGCAACTCTACAGGCCTCTCCGAAGCCGACAACCAATGCTGGTGCAAGCGTGCCACTTCGCAGCCCTCTCTCTTGACCTCCACCACTCACGATCGGCTGAATCCTGACTCTGGGTCGTCTTCGCACGTAGCAAGCGCCGATACCTTTGGGTCCGTATAGTTTGTGAGCCGAAATTGACATCAGATCCACGTTCCATGCATCGACGCTGATGGGCATCTTTCCCACAGCCTGTGCACCGTCGGTGTGAAAGAAGGTCTTCTTAGCTCTGCAAAGCTTCCCTATTTCTTCCATTGGCTGTATTACACCAATCTCGTTGTTCACGGTCATGATACTGACAATCGCGGTATCGGGCCGAATGGCCGCTTCAAGCGCTTTCAAATCGACCAGACCATTGCTCTGTACGGGTAGGTAAGTGACCTCGAAGCCTTCATTCTCTTGCAATTGGCGACAACTGTCCAGCACACACTTGTGCTCTGTTTGGGTTGTCACAATGTGCTTCTTCTTTCCGCTCTTTCCGAGAAACCTTGCCACACCTTTGATACTCATGTTGTTGCTCTCTGTGGCTCCACTTGTGAATATAATCTCTTTCGGGTCTGCACCGATCAGATTCGCGACGTGTTCTCTAGCCTGCTCTGTAGCTTTCTCGGTTTCCCATCCGTATGCGTGAGTTCTTGAATGCGGGTTGCCGTACAGGCCAGTGAAGAAGGGCAGCATGGCATCGAGCACGCGAGGGTCAGTGGGGGTGGTGGCTTGCATGTCGAGATAGATAGGCCTGATGCCTTCGTCCATGATGGTAGCTTGCTTCAGGATTCCCGCCGCTGGACTCATCATGACATCGGCAGTCATGTCTGTTCCTGGCATCCTCATGTTCTCCGGCAGCTTTCCCGTCTGACTTACGAAAGCATGTCGATCTGCGTTGATGGCAGTCTCAACGTTCACTTGCGCTTTGTCAGGCTTTGACTCTGATACATAGGATCGTCGTGTTGCTCTGTTCGTAGCAGAAGTCGTTGGTGCTCCTAGATGATGGGAGCTTCTGATCAATCCATGAGGTAAAGAAGGGCGTCTCGATGATAGTCGCAAGACCTGTCTCAAAGCTGATGATGCCAAGTTCGTCATCATGAGAAAATGATTGCGCTGTAAAGTGCAGTTGGATTTGGGATCTGATCAAGAGTAAGAGCCAACGCCTCCAGCCCTATGCTCAAACTAAAGTAATTCCAACCAATGATCGACAAGCGCGATTTGCCGAGTAGAGGTCACCACCTAACAATGGAACAATGGTGGATCTTGAGCCCGCATACCATTCATGAGATGCAGTGTAACAACGATTTTATTCATATTCAAAGGTATATTCGAATATATTCGAATATTTATTCGGAATATGAATATAGTAGTAGGATATTCGAATATGAATACGCTTTTTTAGGATATTCGAATTTTATTCGAATATATCTAAAGATAGATATATACTAAGAATAGTATATATTCTTATAATAAAGTACTATTTATAGACTTTAATAATCTAGACTAGCTTACTAAGCGTTATTTTATTACTAATCTAAGAAATTTATAAGGAGTACTATAAATAGAATTTATTCGAATATTAATTCGGAATATGAATACGGTAGTACGATATTTATTCCGAATATGAACATCAGGCTAAAATATTCGAATATGCATGAATTTGTTACACTGATGAGATGTAAGGTAAAGTAGAGCACATGTATCAGGGAGCGGAGTCATGAGCGCATAGCATCCATTCGTGCTCACCCCACCAATCCACTATCGCATTCAATCGATGCTCGGACATCTCAAAGCGGGCTGGGAAGTCATCGGAGACTGTTATCCACAGCCTGCGGCTTAAGCGTTCATTTCGCTGGAGGTATCACAGCATGACGTACGAATCGTTTGATACACTCCTTCTCACTGCTGCCTCGAAGCTCGGCAGCTCGGCTTTTAATAGCCCGAGGGCCGGTAGTTCTAGAATTGTGGTAGAGCCGCTAAACCCAATGCCGTCAGCCAAGCATCTTCAGGCCGTCAATTATGGAACACGATTGCCGTACCAGAAGATGTTCTGCCCTCCATGGAAGCCCAAAGCTCGACGACAATAGTCTTTGTGGTTGCACTGTTCCCTATTAACGAAGAGTCTCTGGGTGCCTCTACATTACGTATTCTGTCCTGCTGCGGCATTTAGCCAAGACCTTGCACCACGCACAGCGCTTTCACCAAACCTGAAGCCATCGCTCATTTGGTTAATCGTGAAACATTCTGTGAATAGTACTGGGAGTACCGGCGCTCGCCTTGTTGGCAATTTCGCGGGCAGCATGAGTCTGAAGGGTTTCCAAAAAGCGGCCGTTCGTGTATGTGCATCTACTGAACAAAACGCTGAGCCACATGTGAGCGAGATCCATACTAACTTTTGCCTCTCATAGGCACCTCAAACGCTCAAGCAGAGATTCAATATTGGCGAGCATACCAAAGACGCCGTTTACATCGACTCCGAACGCCGGTTCAATGAGCTTGAGAAGGAGACGAAGAAGCTCCACGATGAATCTAGGAAATATTTCGAAGCTATCAACGGGATGCTTGATCACCAGATCGAGTTCTCGAAGGCTATACAGGAAATATACAAGCCAATATCTGGTCGGGTTTCGGATCCCGATTCGATAAGACCCGAGGGAAACCCTGAGGGTATCCAAGCGTGCGAAGAGTATGAAGGTATTGTGAGAGAACTGCAAGCCACTCTAGCACCAGAGTTGGAGATGATACAAGCAAGAGTGATCGGCCCAGCCGACGAACTTCTTACTGTCATCAAAGTCGCACAAAAATCCCTCGTCAAGAGGCAACACAAGCAAACCGACTACGACAGGCATCGGGCTACTTTGAAGAAAATCCAGGACAAGAAAGACAAGTCGTTGAAGGATGAGAAGGCACTGTATAAAGCGGAAAATGAGTGCGAGCAGGCTACACAAGAATTTAACTATTTCAATGACCTCTTGAAGACAGAGCTATCGAAGCTGTTTGAGCTCGAACGAGAGTTCATACGACCACTGTTTCAATCGTTTTACTACATGCAGCTCAACGTGTTCTATACACTGCATGAGAAGATGCAGAGCATTGATATCGGCTACTTCAACCTTACCCTAGATATTGAGGATGCATTCGAGGCAAAGCGTGGAGATGTCAGAGAGCAGGTGGAGGGTTTGTCGATCGTTAGATTCAAAACTACTGGGGCGAAGAAGACAGGACCACCAAAGTATGGCCCGGGCAGCAAGATGGCTCTTGAAGGCCCAGCCAGCAGACTTGCAATAGAGGGTCGGAAATCATCAGACGCCCCAACCAGGCGGTCGACGCATGATTTCGTTGAAAATCCTCCTCCACCGTACAGCAACTCGGGATCACCTAGTCTAAACGGTGACAGCAGCATGGCGCGTGCAAACAGTACCGGGAGCGCATGGGGAGCGGCAGCGAAAGCTAAAGGCGCCGCTCCGCCTCCACCGAAACCGAAGCCATCAAGGTTCAGTGGAGCACCGGCTCCTGCAGATAGAGCGGAGGCACTGTACGACTATGAAGCTCAAGCAGCAGGGGACCTGAGCTTTTCGACAGGAGATGTTATAGAGATCGTGCAAAAGGGGGCCACGGAAAACGAATGGTGGACGGGAAAGATGATGGGAAGGGAAGGACAATTTCCTGGTAAGCATATTCTCCACGAAGGAAATCCTAGAATGGGCTGATTCCATCTAGGGAACTATGTGCGAATGCTGTGACGCTTAACGTTGAAAAGTGTGCCAGCACAGACCCAGATTCCTCGATCGTTCGGTTTAGAGTGTTCGATGTGAAGTTGATGGGTCTCTTTGTGCTGGCTCATCCCACGCATATCTATGGACATTGATCGGGGCTCCGATTAAGGGAGACTTGAAGGTAAGTTCGAAGCTCCACGAATCTCACAATGTCCGGGGATCTGGCGTCTTGCTTTAGACGCTAGAATAGCCCTAAATTGGTGGGGTGCAGCAAGTGTGGGGGAAGACCGAGGCTAAGATCTGCCCGCCAGATCCGGGGTCCAGTGCCGCATGTCCTCGTGCTTTGTCTAATATACCTTACCAACCTTCACCCAAGGCTTCAATTCATAAGGAGCACAACCGTCATCGTTATACTATAAGGCTTCAATTTCATTCATGCTATTTGTATTCCAGCACCAGGTCTCAATAGGTTTATATTCCCCCATGCTCGAATCGCGCATTCATTTTTCGACATCAACGCCACGCCGGTGAGCTTGCCTACAGGCACTGTGCTCTCCTTCCAGAAGACCGCAAGCTCTAGATATTCTCTTCAGAGAGTCACTCCAGAGAACTTCAGACTACCCAACAAGCTCAATACCGAGTCCGTTCACCAAACCCAAGATGACAATCACCGACTCCAATTACTCCGCGGCAGCAGCCAATTACTCAACCTCATCCGCCCCTCTCCCCTCCCCCTCCTCTTCCCAACCATCCAACAACTACTTCTCCACCCACCGCCACCGCTCTTCAACCTCAATACCACAGACACACACGCAGGGACCCACAAGAGAGCCGCAGTCACAGCAGCCCTTCGCGCCATCACAACAGGCACAAGGCCAGCAATACGGCCACGTCCCATACGCTACGGGTAAGGAGGAAGACTTTTGTTTGATAGCGGAGGCTGCTAAGAGGGCGCAGATGGCGGTGCTGATGAGGGATATGGGGGAGGTTGCTCTGTAGGGAATCACTACTTCTATTGATAGAGGAAACAGGTGGACGGAAAAGGTGGAAAAAGTATGCAAGGAATTTTCGGTTGAAGAGCTATTATGGGACAGTACGTGGTAGAGGTAATTGTTAAGGGTGGCATTGGTGCTAGGAATTTTGGGTTGGGTGCCTTGGATTATGGGTGTTTTGGAACTCACCTTGCCCACGGGAAGGTTGGCGGTATCGTGATTTTCTTAACAATTTTCGGTTGTCTATTCTTTCCAATATCTTGCCATGAGCATTATCGTGTATAGAATTAGAGTGCATCGGCAGGATTTCCCAGTGTGCAACATGTTAAGCAGCATCAGATGCCCACAGGACGCCGCTGATGCCCTTGAATACCTATATTCGAAGAAGAATATATGGCTTGGCACACTTTATCAGCCAGATCCTGAATTTGGAGCCATATAACATAGATAGCCTTTACAGAAGGCACAATATTCACCCGCTCTGTCCCCTAATGCGTTGACTAGCGCTAGATAAGAAGCTAGGCTGAATTGGGAGATTAAAAGCAAGGTTTTGACTAGAACTAAATTGTTCACTCCTACCCTCGATATCAAGCAGCGGTGATTCTCCTTCTTCATTAAATGCAACGACTGGTAGCAGCTGACCAAATTTTGCAGGTACACACTATGGGTTAAGATGTGTCGGTAAGCATAGACCCTGTTGATGTAGTCAAACACGTCAGCGTGCAGCGTTGACCCTTCAGTTGGTTCGCATATATCTCGGAGACTGAAGATTGTCTTCTCGAAGATGTCTTAATCGCACCCGTATGTCGATTTGTACCATGATCATATTTTTATGCATCCTTTTCCAGATGACTGACTGTATTTGTTCAGGCTCACGCCCTTGCGAAACAAGTCCATGAACAGTAGGTCAGACGAATTTCGAAACGTAGTTCATCCTGACATACCCAGCTATTTACCTAAGCTCCTGTCCCACGACCCAAACGAGATAACAACAGAGCACGAAATCACAGCTCGAAACCGCCTATTCAACGTCGATGGTTTCGGCGTAGCGTGGTACACCTCTGCCGCCGCCAACTTCAATAACGACGGCTACACAGCCGATCATCCCGCTCTCTACAAGAACGCTCAACCTCCCCTCCACGACACTAATTTCCGCAGCATCTGTGCCAACACGGCCAGTAAAGCCGTCTTTGCCCACATTCGCGCGGCAACAGCCACGCCAGTCACCGCTGTGAACAACCATCCTTTCGTCTTTGGTCGCCATACGTTCATGCACAATGGAGTTATTTCGGACTTCATCACCATCTGCCGCGATATGGTAGATCTAATGGACGATGATGCTTACGCTAATATCCAGGGGTCTACGGATTCTGAACATTTTGCTGCGCTCTATATCACGTATCTTACCGATGGTAAGGGCAAAACGAGCTGGGAGAAGCAATATTCCGTGCATGAGATGCGGGATGCTCTGCGAAAAGCCATTGGCTCTATCTTAAAATTGCAGCGAGAGAAGCTTGGTGAGAAGGCGGAGCCTAATAGCTTGAATCTTGCGGCAACGGATGGGAGTCAACTTGTGGCTTTCCGATTCAGGAACCATAAAGTAGAGCAACCACCTTCGCTGTACTATTCTACGAAGGCTGGTGTTACGCTGAACAGGAAATACCCAGATCAGTGAGTGAACGTCATTGCCGCTTGAGATGGCATTGTGTACTCACTGTAATGCAGCCCCGACGGCAAAGAAAATCCTTTGGCCATCAAAAAGCCAGAGGAGCATGGCAATCATGTAATCGTTGCTAGTGAGCCGTCTACGTACAATTCGAGGGAGTGGAACCTGATTGAGAAGAACCACTGTCTGATGGTAGAGACGAATGGCAAGCCTCAGTTGGAGAAGCTCGAGTATCCTGAGGAGTGGAACGCTACTATGAACTGAGTACATATTTCATATCACTGCAGACCTAGCAAATCGGTCTAAGTCCCCACCAGATGAAGCCCAAGTCCCCTTTTCGGAACAGTGGGCTATTTGCACCGACTTGACCAGATCATAGCAGCGCCACTATCGTGATTCGAAGACAGCCATGCAAGGACCATGGTTAATGTCAATTCATATCAGAAAACCCGCGTCATCCCACTAGCTTCAACATTTAATAATGGGGCGCGATGGCCTGATTTGCATGGTCTGAATCTGAGCCAATCAAACTCATTGCCGCCACACTGACAATATAATTGGTCAGATTCTTTACTAATCATGGTTTGGCCAATGAAGTTTCGACCGCAGCAATTGCACATTTGTGCATTTGGAGTCTACGAAATTGCGATTGCTCGCATTTTCAAGCAGAAGGCCAGCATATATGAAAGGTATGTAGAAACTTCCCAAATTTGCATACATTGCCTTGATGATGTCTTATTAGCCTTACTGCAATGACTTCTCGCTTCGTTCGTCTTGATCAGATATATTGGATCTACCTACACCCTTTGCCAAATACGTCTATTGGAAGCTATTATAGGTCAAGGAACCAAGTTCGTGGGCTATAGACGACGTGATAGCTCCCAAGTGTCTACGTTAGGGAATTACCTCGTCCTTCCAATTTCACCCCACCCATGGGAAGAGCTAATTGAATAATTGTTCTCCGATATGACATCTCATAGCCCGGCTCGGAGAGACATTGGACACCCACCACAGCGTCAAAGAAAAGATACAAGTAAGCCAGTCCGGCTAAGATAGCTACCTGACAGTTGCTAATTAGGATAGTATCGAGACGTGGTGAGAGAATCGAGAGAGATGCCATCCTTAGATACCTCAATGACCCTGAAGATCCGTGGACGCATCTTGCGGCACGGCAATCCGTGATCGGCGGTTTGAACCGCCGAGCTTGTAACGAAAGCGCCTCACAGAATGTGAGAACTTCGTTGCTTCCACAGGGAAGCCATTTCACTGATGGTGGATCGCTTGCCTGTTCCGCTGAGGGTGCTAGTGCCGCGACGTCGAAGTCTGCATTCTCGAGCGAGGGCCATATTGAGTCAGACCAAGGAATGAGGCTCCTTACCACTGAACCAACAACCCTTCCGGGGTTGCAAGATCGAGAGCAAGGCGTGGCAATACTCCAATGTCCTTTCAACTTTCTCCACTGTACCATAAGCTATGCTTTCCAGGATTTCAACAGATGGTTCGAGCATAGCTTGAGCCATTTCAAAGTGGAAGATCTTCGTCCGCGAATAGCCCTTCCCCCTACATCAAACCAATGCTGCTTCTGCGGAATGAAATTCGTGCTAAAGATATAGGCGGATTGGCCTACTTATTGCTAATAAGTATATTGATTAATTGATACTAAGAGATAGGAGGTCTACGTGTCTAGACTATTTATATACTAAGCATACTAAGCATACTAAGTATAAGGCTGATTTCTAATACTCCTACTTAGTCGTTACTATATAAGTATTAGTTATGACTTATACTAAGTATATATATAAAGCCTATATATATATCCTTGCTAAGGGCCTTTATTAGACTATTAGTAGCTATCTTATTAGTTAATATCTAGTATAGTATAACTATACTAGACTCTACTTAATTATATATAAAATGCTATTAAATAATAATATATTTAGTATATAAATAGTAGTATAGATCTTTAGCTAAGGTAATTATATCCTAATTATTAGCATAGATTTATATTAGAGTACTAGGTAAATTAAAGCTAAGGTCTAACTCCTTAAATAGTTTTATAAGCTATATTATTTCTTTAGATACTTATATTTAGGTTATATATTTAGCCTTATATAATAATAGAGTAATAGTAGATTATAATTTAAATAACTAATTAATAGCTTTACTATATAATAGGAAGAAGTATACTCTTATAAAGTATCAAGTCTCCTTATTAATTACCTAGTTAGTATTAATATATCCTATAAGGTCGCTATTTAGCTTATAAGTAATACTAAAATTAATAGTCTTTTTAAGGTATTATAATACTTGCTTAGTAGTAGTAATATACTCTTTATTTAAATTCTAGTTAGAATAAGATAATATAGATATAATAAATCTAATATTAGGATATATCTAGATAGTATTATATCTTAAGGATCCTACTATATATTAATACTTTAATTAGTTCTAAGGTTTTACTTAAAGGATTTATTCTTTATAAAGTTATTTATTATAAACTATTAAGGTATTAACAGGGGTATAATTAATTATATTAAAATAATTAAAGATCTTCTTAATATATCCCTTTTATATAATAGTTAATAGTTTCTTAGAATAATTATATATTATTTCTATTCTAAGATAATTATTAATTAGGCTAAGATCTATTATTTAATATTACTTACTTAGAGTCTTTTTTAATAGTAGTATATACTTAGATCCCTTAAGACTAATAATTTTAAAGTTATTTATATATACGCTAATAATAACCTTAGTAGTATAATTTATATCTATATATTTAAAACCTTTTGTCTTAAGATAAGTATAATTTATATAGTATAAGGTATAGGATACTTATTTTAGCTTATATAATACCTTTATAAGGTAATAAATAAGGTTTATTAATTTAAGGCCTATTTAATAGCTAGTTAGCTATTTTATATAGATATTTTTATCTAAATAGGACTCTAGAAAGGCTATAATAATATCTATCTATTTATAGTCTAAGTTATAATAGGTAATAATAGTAAATAATATTTCAAATATTAAGTATTTAATAATAGAAGTAAAAATCTTATTAAAGTTAATATTATATTACTATTTAAAATTATATATAACCTATTATACTTTGAATAATATTAAATTATTAACCTTGTATTTCTTCTTATAAACCTACTTACCTTTTAAGATAGAACTATTAATAGGATAAAGAATAAGCTTCTAGGTTTTAATCCTCTTAAATAAGTTAATTTCCTTATCTATTACTTATTACTACTATTTATATTTAGGCCTATTTATAGCCTATTTATAGGTTAGCGGATTAGTTTTACTACTAGTTATAAAGGCTAAGTATTACTCTTTTAAGATAATAATAGTATTTATAATAATATCTAGATTATAATCTAGATTAAATTTATATATATTAGGATTATCCTTATATATTATAATTATTTACTTATAATATAGATATTTAAACGCTACTATCTTATTATATTTAATATATATAATTACCTATTACGCTTATATTTTAATATTATTCTATTTATTATTCTTAAGAACTTTATAAGATAGCTATTAAATACGTTAGAAAGGAGTTAAGTTAATATATAAATTTAGGTATAATTCTAAGCTATCTTTATATACCTCTTTAAGTAAATCTCTATTATATAGATCTAGATTAAATTAATCTCCTAATTCTCTTATATCTTTTTTAAATTTAATTAGAAATTATCCTAAGTTAGAGAAAATAATAAAGAAGGTATTATCCTTATAAAATTAGATATAATAGTAATAACTTATAATAATAATATAATATCTAAAATACCTCCCGCCTCTTTTATAGTATTATAAGTACTAGTAAGTAAGTTAGTAAGCTAATTATTATCCTTAATAGTAGGAATATTAATAACGTTAATTTTACTAAAAATTATATATAACTATCTCTCTACTTTTTAAGTTATTAGATTCTAGATATATGATATTTTAAATCTTTTATATTTGATAAGATAATTATTCTTACTCCTTTTATTAAGTTTCTTCTTAAGCTCCTTAGGTATATATACCTAGATAATATAATTAATTAAATATAAGTTATTAAAGTCTAAGAGAATATCCTTCTACCTCTTATAAAGAGTCTTTTTAGGTAAATAAGATATTAGACTACTATTTTTTAAAAACCTTTATATATAATAATTCTAGCTATAAATATTTTAGTAGCCTTATATTATATAATATAAAATAATTATTATTTATAATAACGCGATTTTAAACCTTACTAAGGCTATTCTACTCTAGTATATAAATAATTATAGGTTAAAAAATAATACTACTATCCTAGAATAAGACTTTAAATTAATTATTAATATACTTAAACTTATTATTAATATAAATAATTTTAACTTTATAATCTAATTAATTCTTAATAATATTTTTAAGAATAATAAATTAGGTAAGTATATTATCCTTTTATTTAATTATTTTACTTTAAGTAACTCCTATTACTTAGTTTATAATAAATATTTAAAAGCGTACTCCTCTTATTTTAATAATATAAATTAGGCCTTTTATATTTATATAAAGCTTACCTAGCTTTTCTATTACCTCTTATTAAATAGTATAAGATTATTATTATATTTATTTACTCCTAGTATATAAACTGTATTAGGGCTTTATCTTAAGCTTATACTTAAGTAATAAGCTAATACTTATATTAATTAGATATTTAAGATTATCCTTATTGAAATATACTATCTATTAATACTAAAGCTTAATAGCTTCTAGGTTATAGGCGTAGATAGTTATTACTATATATATAATAATATTAACCTCTTATTAAATTATAGATATAGAGTATAAAATACTAAGTATATAATTTATATACTTAGTTATTATAATTATAATTTTATTATCTTTTAATATATAATATTTATTATTAAAGAAGATAATAGATAACTATCTATTAACTACTTAGGAGATTAGGTATAGCCTATAAGATAATAAGAGTATATATAAAATATTATTAATTATTACAATAATTATCTATCTATTAGATAATAATAGCTCTAATTTAATAGTTCCTTTACTAATTAAATAGATAATAGAGCTATTAGTAATAATAAAAGGTAAGTAATTAATTTATAATTTAATAAACTCTTTCCTATTATAATATATATACCTAGAGTAGCTAGAGTTTATAGTTTAGTTAATAAACTTTATTAATAGTCTAGTTTTTCTAAATTTAACTATATAGGACTTAATAAATAAGGATAATTTATAAGGTAAAACCTTTATAATATTAATTTCCTTATATTAGAGTAGAAAGAGACTAATTATATTAATCTTATTACTCTACTTACTATTAAAATTAGGTAGTAACTTAAGTATAATTCCTAGGACTTTATATTAGGCCCTAGTATATATACACCTTATACGCTACTATATAGCCTACTTAGTAGGCCTTCCTCCTAAATATAGGATAGTATTAATAATAATATTAGGCTAGGTCTTAGTAGATATATATTTATTAGGCCCTCCCCTATATTTTCTTAAGTTCCTTAGAGATTAATTTTAGTAGGTATATTATCTAAGATATTAATATATTATACTTTATATTAAGCTATATTACTTAACTTTATATCTTTTATATATCCTAGCCGCTAGCTTAGAGCTAGTAGCTTAGGGCCTTATAATTTTAATCTCTCTACCTTTCTTAAGGAAAAGGCCTAGAGTTATTATAATATTAGCTTCTTCTTATAATCTAAATATTAACTTTAATAATAATATAAAAGAAATCTAATAAGATAATATACTTAATAAACACTACTAGAGTAATATATTATAGTTAGGTATAACTATACTAGACGCTAATATTATATATTAAAGGCTCCTTATTAATATTAGAAGAGAAAGTTATTACCTAGAGGAAGAGGATAAGTTAGCTACTTTAATAGCTTATATTAATTAACTTTGAAATACTTAGGCTATTAAAGTCCTAATAATAAGTATAGCTATAATCTTACTAACGTTAATATATATATATATATTCTTCGCTTAAAGAAGATACGTATTTATAAGGATACCTTTAAAGGGGAATATATTTATTAGTTTTATAAAGTTAATATTAAATTTATTAAGTACTTTATTATATTAAAGTCTTATATAACTTATTATATAAACTTCTTAAAGGGGGATCTTAAGGCCTAGTAATATTCTTATTAATAAGCTTATAATCTTAATAGTATTACTTTTAAGTTCTTTAAATATTTTTTTTTAAATTTAGTTATAGATCTAGCTAGCCGCTATCTCCTTATTTATAAGAGGTAGGAGTAGGCGTACTAGTAGAATAATTAAAAGGTCTTAAGTTTTAAGTCTTATTTAGAGGAGTTAAAGTTAAATTTATTACCTTTTAATAAGAAGTATAAGGCCTAATTTTTCCTTATTAAGCTTAAGATTAAGTTAAAAAATAAGATTTTAAGTATTAATAATATTCTTAAGGGATATAAAAAGATCTTTATTTAGGCTATTATACTTAAGAGTATTATAGAATAAGGGCGTTATAATAGCGGCCTAAGCTTATAAGGAAAATCTTTAGGAGGCTTTAAGCTAAAGTTATATAATAGGTAAGATAGTAAAAAACCTTTAAAAAACTATATTTTAAAGCCTAAGGACTTAAATATTAATTATAGTAAGTAATTATAATTTAAAGCTAATAAACTAAAGTAGAAGGTTAAGGATACTAGGAGTAATATTATAATATATTATTATTATAGTAAAGAAGGTTATATCTAATTTAATTACCTTAACTATAATAAGTTATAGACTTATATAAGTTCTATTAATATAATATTAAAAAAAAAGATTAGGCCTTATAACTACTTTAAAAGTAGGATAAGAAATCTAATTAATAGAGGTACTATCCTCTATTATAATAAAGGGGTAGGTAAATCTTTAAGATAATTAATATTAAGTAATAATACTTTTAGATTTTAGGTCTTACTTAAATTTAATTTTAGTAAAGTTTATAATCTAATAGGATATAAAACCTTATAATACTATCTTATTATAAGTATAAGCGCTTAGTAGAAGTAATATATATATCTATAAAGCCTATTAATTATATTATTAGTTAATAAATAGCTAGGATTATAAAAAGGAATATATTACTCTTTTCTATATAATAGATTAATAAGGCCCTAATATTATTTTAAGTATACCTAACCTAAAGAATTAATATATTTTATTAGACTTAAAGGTAGAATATTAGTACTTTAAAGTTAATCCTAATATAATATAAGTTAATAAATCCTAATTATTTACTTAAAATATTAGGAAAGAGCTAAATATATTTACTATTATTTATATTAATATAGTACTAGGTAAACCTATTAATAGTAGCCCTAAGATCCTTAGGAAGCTTTAAAGCTTTACTAATATCTTCTCTAATAATAAAGTAGGAATCTTACCTATATTTAAGGAAGGTAATTATACTATTAATCTTATAAAAGGTAAAGAGTTACATTAAAAGCCTCTTTATAACCTATCTTAAATTAAGCTAGTAAAATTATAGTACTATCTTAAAGATTCTTTTTAAAAAGGCCTAATTTATTATTTTATCTCTTTAACTAGAGTACCTATCCTCTTTATATTAAAGAAGGATAGTAGACTATATTTATATATAAATCATAGGGGTTTAAATATAGTAACTTTAAAAAATAGATATTTATTACCTTTAATTATTAAGATATTAAATAATTTAAATAATTTTAAAATATTTATAAACTTAGACTTTAAGGATACCTATTATAAGATCTATATTAAGGAAGGTAATAAATAGAAGATTATATTTTATACTTATTATAATTACTTTAAGTATTTAGTTATACCTTTTAGGCTTATTAATATATTAGCTATATTTTAAGCCTATATTAATTAGAGTTCTTATAGGACTTATTAATATAATATATATAATATACTTAAATAATATCCTAATTTATAGCTCTAATTAGGTAGACTATTAATAGTATATTTAGTAAGTATTAGAATAGCTATAATAATTCTTATTATTTATAAATTTTAAAAAATATTAATTTAATATTAAGAGGATTAAGTTTCTAGGATTTATTATTTTAATCTCTAGTATTAAGATAAATCTTAAGTATATAAAGATTATTAAGGAATAGCCTTAACCTAAAACCTATTAAAATATATAAGTCTTTTTAGGCTTTATAAATTTTTATTATTAATTTATTTATAGCTACTCTTATATAGCGGAGCTAATTATAAGCCTACTTAAAGGGGGTAAAGATAGTAAAAAGATTAAGCTATTAAATTAAATAATTATTATTAAGGAGGTATTATAAGTATTATAAAATACCTTTACCTTTATATTATTTCTCTATTATTATAATCTTATAATAGTACTCTATATAAAGATTAATATATTAAACTTTATTATAAGAGTAGTTTTATTATAATAAGATAAAGATAGATATTAATAGCCTATTATATTTTAATCTTAGAAATTAATTAACTTATAATAAAATTATAAGACTTATAATTAAGAATTACTTACTATTATAATAATAATAAAATAGTAGTAATACTACCTAAAAGGTAATAGGTTTATTATTAAGATATAAATTAATTATAATAACCTTAAGAGGTTTATAAAATAAAAAGAACTTAACTTTAAATAAGTATAATAGGTATTAAAGCTTATTACTTATAATTTTAAGATATTCTACTACCTAGGGAAGTTAAACCTTATAGATATACTATCTTACTACCCTAATTATAAGGGAAAGTCTCTCCTAAATATAAAATTATTATTAATACTATAAAATAAGCTTATTCTTTAAAGGAATAAAGATCCTAAAGAAGTTAAAGCTATTATTATAATTATAAGTATTTAGGTTATTATACCTAAAAAGGATATAAAAAATATACTAGAGGAGTCTCCTTATAATAATACTTAAAGGCTTATAAAGACTCTTATTAAGGATATTAAAAAATATAATAATTAGGTAAAGTCCTTTTTAGAGGCGTTAATAGTATACTATTATAACTAATTATAAGTATAAAGCTTAAACTCTAAAGGCCTATTAACTTTTAATATTTATCTTTATATCCTTAGGGATAAAATATTATAAAGTAAGCTTATTTACTATTATTATAATAATCCTTTAATAGATTACTTTAATATTAAGAAGATATATAATCTTCTTACTTATAAATATTATTAAAATAGAAGCTTAACTTAAGTTATTAAGTATTATTAAACTTATAATATTAATTAATAAATTAAGTTACTATACTATTATACTTATAATAAACTTAGTTCTCTTCTAATTTTAATTAAGTCTTAAAAGGAAATTTTAATAGACTTTATTATAGGTTTACCCCCTAATAAGTATAAGAATATAGTCTATAGCTTAATCTTTTTTATTATAAATTAATTTATTAAAATAGTATAATATATACCTATTAATATTATAATTAATACCGCGTAGCTAATAGAAGTATTTTATAAAGAAATAGTATATCAATATAATATATTAAATAGTATTATTAATAATAGAGGCTCTATATTTATAAGTACCTTCTAATTAGCTATTTACTTTTACTCTAAAATAAAGAGGCGCCTTAATACGTAGACTAATTAGGCTAAATAATTACTTATAGCTAAATATATATATATAAATAGTTATTATTCCTCTATTAAAATAATACTATTCTACCTTATATATAGATATTATCCTAAACTCTATTAGGAACTTAAGGATAAGTCCTTAAAGGGGGAGGTACCTAATATAAATAATAGGATTAAATTATTATAAATTATAAGGGATAAAGCCGCTAAGCGCCTTTAGACTATATAGAAGTCTTAAGCTAAGTATTATAATAAGAATTATAAGCTATAAATATATAATATTAGGTAATTAATTATATTAATAATAAAGAACTTGAAGTAAAGATATCTAAGTAAGAAGTTATTTTATAAGTTTATAAGGCCCTTTAGAATTATAGATAAAGTTAGTATATAAGTATATTATTTACTATTACCTAGGACTTATAAGATTTATAATATATTTAATATCTTATTACTAGAACCTTACTACCTTTATAATTATAATAAAATAGTAGATACCTTTATATAAGCCCCTAAACTTATTAATAATAAGGAATAATAGGAGGTTAAAGAAATTATTAATAAGGTTAATAATAAATAAGGTATTTAATATAAGGTTAAATAGATAGGCTAGGATAATAAATATAATTAATAAGTTCTTAATAAAGACCTTAATAGGGTATATAAGTTAATCTAATCCTATAATATATAAGTAGGTAATAAGTATAAATATAATAAAGATATTTAATTAATAATATATATAACTAATAAATAGTAGCGACGTAATAAATTATAAGATAAAGTAAGTATATATCTAATAAGTTTATACTATAATTATACTCCTCTATATAATTATACTTACTTATATAGGTAGTCTAAGTAGGAATATACTTTTATTATATCTATTATATAATTATAATAGTTATAATATATTATATTTAAAAGAATACTATTAATCTTAATATAATCTAATAAGGATATTAGGGATATATTATTAAATAGTAAGCCTAAGTACCTTATACCTTATAAAGTTTAATAGTAAATAAAATATATTAATAACTTATTTATATTAAGGCGTAGCTATAAAGATTTAATTAATTAAAGCCTTAGAACTCTTCTTTAGACCTACTATTTAATTAGGCTAAGTTATTATTAAATATAAAGCCTTATTAAAGATCTTATAAGTTAGGTTAAGACTACTTATAAGGCTCTAATAATATTAGTTCCTCTTTATATTAATATAAGCTATTAAGTTTAATTTATATAACTTTTATTTAATCCTCTAACTTACTAATATAAGCCTTAAGCTCCTAGTCCTAACTTTATAAATTAACTATAATTTAAGGGGCTTACCTACTTATAACTATTATCTACCTATATACTTTCCACTATTAGGTAATTTTCTTATTAAGTTACTTTTACTTCTTTTCTATTAGAGTATACTAGCTAATAGTTTCTAAAAGCTATATAGATTATCTTATCTTATTTTAATATAAGGATAGAATCTATAATATATTAATAAATAGAATATTATTAAGCTAGTATTAATATACCCTTATATAATAATCTATATTATAACGGCTATTAATATAATATTAACAGAAAGGAATATTACTATAATTATATTTATTATCCTTTCCTAATATAAAATAAGTTCTATAAGAAAGATCTATTATACTATAGATATTAATATATTATCTTAGAGTAGGCGTATATAAATATACTTAAAAGTAGAAGTCTATTATAAGTTAGTATATTAATAAATAACAATATAATAATATAATAATATAATAATAGTATACTTATAGAATAGTAATATATATATATAATAATAAAATATATATATTATATATTACATATTATTATTATTAACCTCTTATAGCCTAAGTAAGTACTTATAAGAAAGGCTATAAGAATTATAAAGAAGATGAAACTTTATAATAAAAGATTTATTTATAAGGATATACCTTCTTAGCGCCTATATAATTAAAGCTATTTAAAATAATAATAATAGTTACTAGGATTCTATCTAATTCTATATTAATCCTTAATAGAGGTTAAATAAATAATAATATATATTAACATATCTACCTAATAGGATTTATATATTCTACTATTATTAGTATATACCTATTATATACTATTACTATTACTATTAATATAATAAATTAATAATAGGTAACTATATAGTTATTATATTAATATAACGCTATTCTACTACTAGCTTAGATTATAAGGATAGTATTATAAGCTACTTTATAAATATTAAGTCTACTACTAGTATATACTATAAAGATAATATCTTATAAGGATAATAATAGTATTACTCCGCTACTAGTATATATTAAAAGCGCTACTATTATAATATAGTTAAGACTATATATTTATAGTTATATATATATTATCTATTTATAAGGATATATTCTATCTACGCCTATTAGATAATGTTATTATTATATAGTTTAGCACGCGCGTATTATATATATACTACTAACGCCGCTATACGATAATATATTAAGTAACTCTTTTCCCTTATTTTTCCTACTAGGTTTTAAGGTTTTTTAATAAGTATTTAATATATCTAAATTCCTAGGGACTAGGGCCTAGGAAGGGAGGTAGTTATTAGGCCCTAGTATATATACGCCTTATACACTACTATATAACCTACTCAATAGACCTTCCTCTTAAATATAGGATAGTATTAATATAATATTAGGCTAGGTCTTAGCGGATATATATTTATTAGGCCCTCCCCTATATTTTCATAAGTTCCTTAGAGATTAGTTCTAGTAGGTATACTACCTAAGATATTAATATATTATATCTTATATTAAGCTATATTACTTAACTCTACGTCTTTTATATATCCTAGCCGCTAGCTTAGAGCTAGCGGCTTAGGACCTTACACTTTATTAGAATTATTTTAAATTCTTAAGTATATTATAGCCTTTACTAATAGCTTAATTAAGTAAGTAGAGGCTATCTACTTAATATTTATATCTCCTTTACCTAATTTAAGTAGGAGACTATTAATATTTAAGCTCTAAAATTCTTCTACCTCCTATCTCTTTAAGATAGTTACTATTATATTAATTTATAGCCTTAATAATAGATCTTATTTATTATTATTTATAGCTTTTCTAATATTATTTGTATACTTTTTAAACTCTATCTTTTATTCTAGATATAGTATTTAATAAGTCTTTAGCTAATAATAATATACTTAACCTCCTTTATTTTGAAGATACTTAGGATACTTAGGGGGAGGTCCCTCCCTTATATAATTAATAATTAATTTACCTTTTCCTTTAGAAGCTCCTTTATTAAAGCTATTCCTATCTTATAATTAATTATAAGTCTTTGATTTAATTTGATTTAATCTTATACGCGTATCTAGCTAATCTATGAAAGCTAATTACGGGGGCTATTAGATAATTCTATATAGAGGGAAACCGTATATATACGCCTAGTATAATACTAGATAAAAACCCTTATAATTTCCCCCTTATATAGAGTTAATATTCTATTCTCTCCTTATATTATATTTGTTCCGCTAATATAGACCACGTATATATATAATATTTAATAAGTATTATAATAATAGAGTACTAGTAGTATATTACCCTAAAAGTTATATTTATTAAATCCTATAAGAGTTATTAGGGTTAGGACTAATTAGATTAGTAAGGTAGTATTAAGTAGTATAAGTATAAAGCTATTTATTTACTAGTAAAAACTAGCTTAATAGTCCTATTTATATTATTTATCTTAATACTACTATTATATCCTTCCCTTCCTTTATTAATATCTTATATAAGTTATTTATCCTTACTATAATAATTAGAGTTCGCTAGCTCTCTTAAAACCTTAGATATCTTATAATTATATACTTAATATCCTATTTCTACTAGCTATAATTATAGCTAGCTAATATAATACTAAATACTTTATACTTATATAGGAAGTCCGCTAGCTCTATCTTCCCTGTATATATTTATATTAAAGCGGAGCTCTTAGCCTTTATAAGCCCTTTATAAAGAGATAGTCTTAATACTTATAAATTATTATCTTAAGTTAGGAATAAATATCTTCCTTAAATTATTAATTAATATTTACCTTATTCTTTATTTTATTTTAAGTCTTACTAAGAGCTATTTATCTTCTTAATCCTTTATAAATAATAGCTATTATCTTCTTTTATAACTCCTTCCTAATTTTCTATTTATAGGGAGCGTAGCGCTTATTCCTCCTTTTTCTTAATAGGAGTATTATTAATTACTTATACCTTATTTTATCTAAGTTATAATATCCTCTTAATTTAAGTATTACCTACCTTAATTATTAAGTCTATTCCTTATAAGGCCTAGTATTATAATACTATTTAATTTAATATAATTTATATTAGGATAATACCTAAATTAGCCTTTAATATCCTTATTAAAGTAGCCTTATATATACCTAAAACCCTCCTTAAGTAATTATTTTAAATAACCTCTAATTTCTTTATATAAGTCTATTTTATATCCTAAAGACCTCTTAATATATATTAGGAGGATATTATATATATTATTAATAACTTAATAATTATATTATATACCTATCTAATATAATTAAGTATTACGCCTTATATTAATATTATTATTATTAATAGTACTAGCCCTTAAGTAGTTATTCTTACTTAGATCTTTTTAATATAAGGAACTTATTATAGTTTATTATTTATTTATAATCTTAATACTTAAATTTCTATTTTTAACTTTATAACTATTTATCTTAGATTTATAACTACTTTTATATTAAACTTTTATAAGTAATATATTAAATAGACTAGCTTATATTTCTATAAGATAAAGCTCGCCTTATATATCTTTACTTAAGAAAGGTATAACTTATAAGCCTATTTAAGGGTTTAATAATTAAATTTAATACTCTTTTTATATATTAAGAGGTAGATATTATTAATAAAGCTATTAACTTAAAGCCTTAATTTAGCTATAATATAAGCTTTAATAAAGGGGGAGTTAAAGAAGAGAAAGAGTATTAATAAGATTAATAACTCTTATAAGATATTAATTTCTATTAATTTAACCTTATTAATCCTCTTATTTAATATTATTAAAGTAGATCTATTTATTAGAAAGCTTTTAACTTATTTAATAATATACTTTAAGACTCCTTTTATCCTTAAGTTATAAATAAGCCGCCTATATAAAATATTATTAAAAGCCCCTATTATATTAAGGGAAAAGAGGCTAGCTATATTCTTCCTATTATAATATCATATTATATAGATAGCTTTTATAATAGTTTCTAATATAATCTTAATAGACCTCTTCCTCCTTATCCTTATTTATTTAAGTAGTAGGAGGTTAAAGCCTTTTATATAATTACTTAGCCTCTTTATAATAACTATCTTAAGTACTTTTCCTAGTATATTAAGGAGAGTAATAAGCTAGTATACCTCTAGCTTATTATAACTCTCCTTTAACTTTTTAAGAATAATTATATTAACCTTCTTAAACTCCCTTAAGTAATAGCCTAGCTTAAAGTATATATTAAAGAGGTATATAATACTCTTTAAGAGTTTATTAACTATTAAGTATAAAAAGTAGTTTATTAACTTATTAATATTAAGCGCCTTATCTTACCTAAGATAATAAATTACCTTATATACCTCTTCTTTTATTAGCCTCTCTAGAGTAGGCCTTAAATCTAGGTATATTATTATCTTAATATTATCTAGATCTACTTATAAGGGGGGTAGGAAGAATATATTTTATAAGGTAAATACCTTTTCTTTAAATATCTATATAACCCCTTAATCCCCTTTATTAAATAGGGGGAACTTTAGGAGTAAGTATAGTATTATATTATTATTCCTTACTTATCTAGCTAAGTTCTAGATCCCTCTTTAAGATTCTATTATATTATAAATATTATTATAAAAGTATAAGGCTTTAATATATATTAATAACTTATCCCTTTCCTTTTTTATTATCCTTTATAACTCCTTTAAATAAGAGTTATAACTCCTCTAATTTATCTTTACTATTATAAGGGCTTTTATTATAAAGTATTAATAGTCTAAGTTTTAAAAGGGCTTTATCTTACCTCCTAATTTAACTTATAAGATTATCTCCTCTACTATCTCTAATAGCCTTTATAAGATCTTTATTAAGTATTTATTAATTTAGCTAGTTATTAGGAGGGGATCTATATATAAGATTAAGTTAAGGGCTTAAGTATCTAACTTAACCTCGTTAAAGATTAACTATTTTTTAAGTTCTTTATCTTACTTCCTATTATTCTTTAACTTATATATTTATCTTAATATATATTAAGAGGTAATTTAAGTTATATTATAACTCCTTAATAATCTTATATTAAATTACTACTTCTAAGATATTAGGTATTAAAAAGATTAAGTTAATAGCGCTCTTATAACCTTAAGCCCTTTATATAATTAAATCCTTTAAGTGTAATAGCTTTATTTCTTACTCCTTTATTAACCTAACTAGATTATTAGCTTCTAAATAATATATATACTTCCCTAGGTTATTCTAATTTAGTTAATAAAGGTTAAAGTCCTTTAATAGGATATATTCCCCTTTATTTACAAGCCTCGCTTAAATAGTTAGGAGATATAATAGGTTATCTATATATATTAAGGATAGGCTTAAATTATAAATATAATATAATTAGATAACTCCTAGTTATATTATATTAATATCTCTTCCTATTTATACCTTAAGAGTATATATATCCCTTATAATATACTTAACCTCTTATTCCTCTTACGCTATAGAACAGGGCGGGGCGGGGCGGGTAGGTGCCCTTGGAACCCGCCCTAGTAGCGGGGCGGATACCTATCCTATTAAGAGAGGAGCGGGGCGGATACCTACTTTAGGTAATAGTAGGTACCTACCTATTTATTAATAGGTAAGGCCTTATTTAAAACGTAGATTTTATCTTAATCTTTATCTTAATCCTCTTTTAATAGGGGAGGAAAGAGATATATAATTTTCTACTACTAAGTTAATTAATATAATAAAATATAATTAAAGTTATTATTTTTAAAAATCCTTATAAAATTATTAAATATAATAATAGGTATTTATTTATTTATTAATAAAAGAGACTTTATCTTAGATATTTATATAAATCTTTAGGAAATCCTTATAAAATTATCTTAATCTTTATTCTAACCCCGCTCTAAGAGGTATTTAAGTAGGATAAAGCCTCTTCCTCTTATAAAATCTAATATTATAAAATATAAGATATAAATTTTATTAAAAATTATAGATTAAAATTATAGATTAAATATATATTTTATAATAAAATTAAATTAAGATATAAAAAGTAATTAAACTTTTAATTAATTATATATCTTTTTATATAATTATAATATACTTAATATAAATTATAATTAAATTTATTATTAATATAATAATTAATCTTCTTATTTAATTAAATTTATATATAATTTACTTTTAGAATATCTTATTAAGTAGGCTTTAATAGCCTCTTATATAATAATAATAATAGAGGAATAAAATTATAGATTACTTTTAAATTTATACATGATTTCTCTTAATAATTATTGAAATAGGGCTTTAAAGATTAATAATTTTAATAATTTTTAATATTATTAAATCTCTCTTAATATTATAATTATATATCAATTAATATAAAGATTAAGATATTTAAATATTAAATAAAATAAATTTACTTCTTTTTTTATATTTATATTTAACCTTTATTATTATTATAGCTTTAGACTCTTAAGACTTAATCCTTATAATTATATTATATTTATTAAGAGTAATTCTTAATATTTATCCTTTAATTATTTACTTTATAATAAATTTATATTCCTTTAATTTATATTTTATTACTAGCTTTTTATTCTTTAATATTATAAAAGATTAAGAGGGTATCTTACTTTTATAATCCTTCCTTTATATTCTTTATTATATTATTTCCTTTTATATTACCTTCTTATTACCTTTTTAATTAATACCTTTAATAATTAAGATATATTAACATTATCCTTTAAAGATCTAAAATTTAATATAAAAGACTTTTTATTATCCCCCTTTTTTTTATTTAAACTTTCCTCTTTAATTATTAATATAACTCTCTTCTTACCTTTATCCTACTTTTTATCTTATAGATAAGTTATATTTATAATATTATTAATATCCTTACCTATATTATTTAATATTATTAATACTAGGATTTATTATTTTAATTTATACTTATATACCTTTATTTAAATTTATAATTATAAGTTATATAAAGCTTTATTTCTTTACCTTATTTATCTTCCTTTAAAAGATACCTAATTTTATATTTATTAAGATATCTAACTTCTTCTTCCCTAAATTCTCTAATATTAGAAAAAAAGACTTTAAACTTATATTATTTTATAAATAAATTAAATGTATAAGTTAAAATTATTAAAAGTAGAATTACTTATTCTTATCCCTTTTAATTAAGAAGTATATAGAGTAAGAAATAATTTAATAAATATTATATAAGGACTTAAGGTAATTAAAGGAGATATAATTATTTTATAATAAGAATAGGATTTAATATTATAAATTAACTTAGATTCTTTATAATAATTATTTAAGCTTAAGGGAGGTAAGAGGTAAATAATAATAGTATACTCTTAAAATTCCTTAAGCGCGGATTATCTTAAAGATCTTATAATAGGATCTTATACCTTTAACCTAAATAAGTCTTAATTTACTAATAATAAAAACTATTTAAATAATAAATTAAAATTATTTAAATAATTATAAATATTTTTATATATTTTTAATAAGAAGTTTATTAAATTAATAAGGAATAATTTTATAAATTAATATACTTATTATTATAAGTATTACTTTTATTAAAAGAGATATCTTATATATTATCCTCCTTATAATTATTATTAAAATTATTAAGCTCCTTATTTAATTAAGATTATTA